>Ga0116204_1000108_pt1 | contig 39247 bp, 42 predicted proteins | sample LakKivwa52mmetaG_FD_94481 | JGI IMG/M metagenome (GOLD analysis project Ga0116204, IMG submission 94481) | Anoxic lake water microbial communities from Lake Kivu, Rwanda to study Microbial Dark Matter (Phase II) - Lake Kivu water 52m metaG | ecosystem: Environmental > Aquatic > Freshwater > Lake... | reverse complement strand
TTTCATGGTTTTCTGCGTATACCGGAATATCTATTCCAGCCAAATCCCCAATTTCCTTCGAATAGCCCCCTGCAGCATTGACAACGATAGCGGTTTCAATTTCTCGTTTGGATGTGAGGACTTTTTTGATTTTTTTATTTTCCACGACGATTTCCTTCACTTCTTCGTCAAAGAAAAACAAGACACCCATTTTTTTCGCCGCACGGTAATAGGCATCCGTCATTGTAAACGGGTTCAGGTGACCATCCGTCGGACAAAACGTCGCACTGACGATCCGTTGGATATTCAGGTGTGGAACAATTTTCTTCGCTTCCTCTTTGGTGATTTTTCTTGACGGAATTCCGAATGACTTTTGAAGTGCGACATTCTTAGTGAATTGCTCGTCTTCTTCTTTCGTTGTGGCAACGATCAAATATCCTTCTTGTTTGAATTCGATGTCCCCGGGGTATTTCAATTCTTCTTGGGCTTTTTCAAAAAAATCAATGCTTTTTTTGGCAAGAATGCAGTTCATTTTTGTCGCCCATTGTTGACGAACTCCAGCACCGCATCGGCCCGTTGCACCGCTTGTCATATACGATTTGTCAACAACACAGATGTTCTTTACCCCTTTTTTGGCCAGATTATAGGCAATGCTTGCGCCACTAATGCCACATCCGATGATCAAAATGTCAGTTTTCATCGGAATCGCCCTCCACAATGGATTTCAACTTGACCCCCGTGATGAGGGGTCGAACTTTTTGAATCTTCACTTCATCCAGCTTTGTTTTTGTATATTTTGAAATTTCCCTTTGGATGAGTTGTCCGCATGTGTTTGCTTGACACGGCCCCATTCCAACCCGCAATATTCTTTTTAACTCCTCAAAACTTGTGTATCCCAAATCCATTGCATCATGAATGTCTTGAAGTGTGACATCTTCGCAACGACAAAGGATGACATTCTTCTTATCCATTCTTCACCTCTCGTATGGTGATAAAATCATGTACAAAACGTTCATCGACAAGAACATGAATCAACGCGGTCTTGTCTTGTTTTGGGCTCATCAAGACTTTCTCAATCCGAGCCTCACATATGATGTCCCCATTGCGGTTGACTCCTTCCCAAATTTCACCAACCTTGGGCAAGGGAAGCAACTCATATGGGATTTTAAACCGAATTTTTTCTCCTTTGTTTTCCGCAACGACTATGGCAAGACCGGGGCAGTTGTACACACAAATCGCACACCCGGTACATTTATCAAAATCGACAACGGGACATGAATTGATGTCATCGCCAATGTATATCGCATCGAAAGGACAACTTGTGCTACAAGGGTTGCATGGAATTTCTTCGTAACACTCCACAATTGCCTTCGGTTTTTTCAGTTTCTCCCGATCTGGGAAAATCGCTTTCACTTCTTCCAAGGACGGAACTCCCGTCTTATTCAACACTTGTCCTTCCCTCCCATCATTTTCATCAATCCAATTCGTATTTTTTCCCCGAAAGGTCCGCTTCTTAAGTTTTCCAATTGGCTGTGGTAGTCCTTCATCAGTTCGTGATAAAGAGGATGTCGATTTCCAAGCCGATCCGCAACGACCAATCCCGTCAAATACCCTTCAACAATCGCACTACTCGCTTCTTCAATTCCAGAAATATCTCCACACACGAAAACATTGGCGATGGAGGTTTCATTATTTTGATCGATGATGGGGACCAATCCCCCCAATTCGCTGATGTATTTGGTTTCCACGTTGATCATAGACAATAAATTACCCATGGGGGTAAGTCCTACGGAAATGCATACAGCATCCACCGTCATTTCTTCTTCGCTTCCAAAAATCGGTCTCCACGCTTCATCGAGACGAACTGTCACAATCTTTTCAACATGATCCTTCCCTATCGCTTTTAAAATCGTATGGGATGTCTTGATATCCACACCGAGTCGCTTGATTTTGGATGCGTGTACTTTATATCCGCCAATGGTTGGGGCTGCTTCCAAAACAGCCTTGACTCGAACCCCCGCTTGTATCAACTGATAGCTGACGATTAGTCCAATGTTTCCGCTTCCAACCATGACAACATCCTGTCCAGGCAGCACACCATAGACATTCATCAAGGTTTGTACCGCACCCGCCCCATAAATCCCTGGTAAATCGTTGTTTTCAAAAGCAAGCACTTTCTCGCTCGCTCCAGTTGCAACAACGATTGCTTTTGCGCGGATTTTGACATATTTCTCGCCTTGAAGAACCGTTAGCACTTTATCAGGGTACAGACCAACAACGGTGGCATCGGTCATAACCTCCACCTTTTCTTCCAAGCCATTCAAATCATTGATCAAAAGATTCGAAATATCGATTCCCCTTGTTTTCGCATACTGCTTCTCCGATCCGAAAAACATATGCGTTTGTTTGACCAATTGTCCACCCAAGCGAGAATTTCTTTCGATGATCAAACACGTTTGACCAGCCTCAGCTGCTGTTTTTGCACAACACAATCCTGCCGGACCCCCACCGATGATGACGAGATCTTTATTCCACATGAACTTCACCAAGATTTTCTTGCGTTTCGACAATCATCCCATTGCGTAGTGGAGTAATACATGTCCGAACATTCGGAACTCCATCGACAATCATATTGCATGAAGCGCAGTTTCCTATTGCACAATAAAAACCCCTTGGACGCTTTAAATGAATGCTTTCACTTAATTTTTTATACCCCATCGCATGCAATGCGGATGCAATGGTATCTCCTTCGAAACCATAAATTTCCTTGCCATCAAACCGAAATGATAACTTGTTCTTTTGTTCGAAAACCAAAATCGGATGTTCTTTAATTCTCATTGATTCACCTCATGTGCCGTTGATATTATATCACAAATCGCTTTTCGTTTAAAGATTTGAATAAAAAAGAAAAAAATGCAAATATTTTAAAAAAACACTTGACAACGTAACATTGTTATATTATAATACAATTGTAAAGAACATTATTACATAATTATTAATTTTTATTAAAAGGATGTTCTTTCAAAAACAATATTTTTTATAAAATTATTTGTAATATCTATTGACAACGTAACATTGTTATGTTATAATGTGTTTGTAAAAAAGATTGTTACACATTAAATAAGAAAAGGAGGTGTAATCATGATTGAAAAAGAAAAATTAATCAAAAAAGTCGGCGTTTCTTACGGCGAACTCCATCGTTGGATCAGAGAAGATCTCATTGATAGCGATTGGATTCAAAAATCGAAACAAAAGGGTATGGTCGTTACTTCTTTCGACGAGTCGAAAACGGTATCTCGCATCGAGAAGATTAAAAACTTGCTAGAAAAGTATTCCGTTTTCCAAGTTAAATCGATTCTTTCAGAGGGCATCAAGAATAGAATGATCACGAAAGAAGAAGCAATGAAGTCCAATGATCTCAATCCTGTGGTTCTCGCCTCGATTTTCGCAGATAAGAATATCATCACATTTCAAGAGTATTTACTTATAGAGGTGTTTTCAAGACTGAAGGAATTCGAAAATCTTCCCGATACCCTCGTTTTAGATTCCATAAAGCATTTTGGAAAACATCTTGAAAACAAAGACATCAACGATTGTTCAATCCACGTACTAAAATCAAACGGAAAGCCTCACATCCTCCTATCGAAAGATGACATTTGTATCACCTCACCCCTTCCGTTTGCATCCTACAAAATCGCTGACTTCCTAAAGAAAAAAGTATAGAAAGAAGGGTTTAAAATGAAATCAAAATCAACGGTCACATTTGAAACTCCCACTGGTTTGACGAAAGAACAACAAATCCAACTACAACAAGAAATGTGCAAATACGGTTTCTTCCTTGGAACATTACTTTACTAAAAAAAGAAAGGAAAAAAGCATGAACAAAAAAATCAAAATCGCCTTCTCGGCGCCAAAAATGTTGACCCCCGAACAAAAAATCGCACTCCGCCAGGAAAAAGTCAAATACGGTCTCTTTCTTGGAACACTACTCTACTAAGGAAAGAAGTGAACAGTATGAAACAGACAACTCAAAGAATTCAAAAAAATGCAAAAAAAGAAACCTTCTACAACATTCAAGAAGCCATTATTCGATTATACTTTCATATTTAATGATTGAGAAAGGAGAAAATCATGAGAGTTAAGAAAAATTTCGCCGACAAGAACACGTTGGTTCGTTCGGAGGATAAGAATTCAAACTCTGCATACGACTCCACCTCGGTATTCAAGGTATTGAACTATGAAGCTCGCAAGCAAATCCGTAACGACAGAAACAAATGCTCTGTGTTCTGGGGCCGTGAGATATACAGATTGTAACAATCCTCCAAAAATAGGGAAGAACATTCCCTATTTTTCATACGTCTTTGTTGTATATTTTTTTAAATTCATCTTTCATTCGAATTGGTATCATGAATATTGCACTTAGCGTTACAAGTCCAACAAAAAGGAGAATATATTTGTAGTCAAACGACGAAAACTCCGCAATCAAACCAATAAGAACGCATCCCAAAATGGTTCCAAAATTCCAAAGCAAAGATTGTGTTGAATTTACACGCCCCCGAATGGTGGATGGGATGTATGTTTGTGTGGCACTCATCCGAATGTTGAAAGAAGTTACTGAAAGCAACCCGACGATGAAACTGGTGGCAATCATGAATCCATAGGGGAGGAACAGCATTGTCGCACTTAGAATCTCAACTGTGAAGTATACAGATACAGCAATCAGGAATCTCTTTTGAACCGGATACTTGAATATGTAATGAATGATTCCGCCAATCATTCGACCAACAGCGCTGGCAGTTATCAAAAAAGAAAAATGTTGAAGTGTTAAAACGATGCCGAAATGTTCAAGACCCAATCTCTCACTGTTCACAAAGTACGGCATTCGAAGCAGATCATGGGCGGCGTACACAAACGCAAATGCGCTGAACAAAATTCCAATGCCTAAAATGCCCTTTTCTTTTTTGTAATAGTTTATTCCTTCTTTCAAATCGGTGGTAAATTGGAATTTAACGACGGTGGAGGTGTTTAGTTTTTCCTCAATTTTAATCGTTGTCTCCATCGATGCAGTCATAAAAAACGTTATTGCATTAAACGCCATCAAAAGAGCTGTTCCAAAGGTGAAGGTGGTTATCATAAAAGCGGCAATTGGCGCCATTAAGGCAGCGGAAACAGGCCAAATCAAACTGGAAATCGAGTACGCTTTGGAATGTTGTCCTTCTGGAATTACTTCTGGAAACATACTCATGAACGCGGTTTGATATATAGTATCCAAAACTCCAAACAAAGCCCCCACAGCGGTGAACACAGCCACATTGAAAAATCCTTGGTATAAAATGATCGCGATGATTGAAAACAAGATCGTATATGTGAAATCCAACGTAACGATAATTTTCTTCCGAGAATTGCGATCGATAAAGGGTCCGATCAGAAAACTGGTGACAACCCTCGGAATGATGTGGGCAATCGTAAACAATGCCAGTGACAACGGAGATCCTGTTTCCTTAAAAATCATTATTCCGAACGCAACACCGGCTGCCGAACTTCCCAAAGCCGATATGAAAGACCCAATGACTAAAATAGTGAAATTGCGATTCCAAAGTTTCATTTTTATGCACCAGTCCCTCGATGTTTATACACGGGTATTATAGGTTTTTAAACTCGGTTTTGTCAATAGATATTTAAAAACAGTCGGATTATCCGACTGTTTCATCACCCTGGTTCAACACATCCGAATATTCGCTTTTCCTTTGAAATTCCGCCACAGCATACGTGCAAATAGGCGTGATTTTGAGTTTGTTCTTTCTTGCATGTTCTACAACCTTGAAAATGAGTTTTTGAGCGATTCCTTGCCCTCTTAGACTTGGATGAACAAACGTGTGATCGATGAGAATTTCATTTCCCGAGGTTGTAACATACGTAACCTCCGCAAGAAACCTCGACTTTTCATCCTCCATATAGAATCTGTTTTTTCCTTCTTTGATTTCCATGATAGGCCTCCTTTTTTTAACTTCGCTTATCATTATATCATACATGCTTGACTTGACAACTTCAAAGTGTTTTTTTTCTTGGTTTTCTTGTCAAGGAATTGTCGTTTGTTTGACAATTTCTCATTTTTATAATACACTATGTTCAAAGAAAGGGGTGTTTTTGTGAAAATTGTCAAAAACGATTGGACCAACCCTTTTTTTAATCTCGCACTTGAGGAATATTTACTGAAACAGTCAACGGTTGAAGAGGATTTCTTTCTTTTCTACAGAAACAGTCCGTCGATTATCATTGGAAGAAATCAAAATCCATTCGAAGAAATCAATTTTTCCCCTGCGAAAGAAAATGCCATTCCGATCATACGAAGAATTTCAGGGGGTGGTGCTGTTTTTCATGATTTCGGAAATTTGAACTTTTCCTTCATTACAAGCACGTTTGAAAGAAGTCTTGCCAATTATAGAAAGTTCACCTCTCCGATCATTGAGGCATTGAATAAACTGGGTGTCTTGGCTGAATTTTCAGGAAAAAGCGACATTGTTGTGAATGGGAGAAAAATTTCAGGGAACGCACAAGCCTACCACGGGAAAAAAATGATTCATCATGGGACGTTGTTGTTCGACTGTGATTTGCGTTTTATCGACTTGTTTTTGCATAAAGACTTGACAAAGGCAGTCTCTAGGAGCATCAAATCCAATCGTGCAAATGTCACGAACATCAGCGATTTTCTAGATCCTGGCTTCACCATAGAAGACCTACGAAATTACCTATGTAATGAACTCTTAAAGCGGGATGATTTCACAAAGGAAGAACATCGACTGAGCGAAATGGATATTCGAAAAATTTCCCAATTGGCAATTGATAAATATGCATCCTGGGAATGGAATTTTGGAGAAACCCCAGAGTTTGTGGTTGAACGAATTTTGATCGTCCGAAACAAACCGATAAAATGCTCTTTGGTTGTTCGAAAAGGAATCATTGTTCATATTTTACCGATGCCTCCTTATGAATCAATGCGAAAATCCACACAGAAAAAATACTTGAATCGCCCCTACGATCAAACATATCCAATATAGGATATCCTATATAAAAAAATCTCACTTTTCAACAAGTGAGATTTTTTAGTTCTACATGATGTGAATGGCTTTGTCGATCACACCGTGTGCTGCTTCCATCACGATTTCAGATAGTGTGGGATGGGGATGAATGGCTTTGGCCAACTCATGGGCCGTCCCTTCCAACTCCATTGTGGTAACAGCTTCTGCAATCATATCCGTCGCGTTTACCGCCAAAATGTGCATCCCAATGACTTCTTGAAATTCATCATCGACGATGATCTTGATGAATCCTTCGCTTTCTCCTTCCGCCAACGCTTTTCCGTTTGCGGATAAAGGGAACTTGCTCGTTTTATATCGGATTTCTTTTTCCTTTGCTTCCCGTTCAGTTAACCCAACGGATGCAATCTCCGGAAACCCGTAAATGCATGCAGGAACGCGCTTGTAATCCAAGTCGCTTGTCTTTCCCATAATGTTTTCAACTGCGACGATTCCTTCTGCCGATGCGACATGTGCCAACATGAACTTTCCGTTGACATCTCCAATCGCATAAACGTTTTTCACATTAGTTTCCATCTTTTCGTTGGTGAGAATCCCTGCTCTTGATGTCGAGAGTTGGAGCGCTTCAAGCCCTCCCATATTCGGTCTTGTTCCCACGCTCATCAAAATGAAACCTGCTTCCAATTCGATGTTCTTCCCTTTGTTGGTGAAAAACACGGTATTATCCTTTATCTTTGTAACCTCAGATTCTGTCATGATTTTCACATTCTCACGAATCAAAATTTTGATGAATGCACTACGAATCTCATCGTCAATGCTCATTAGAATATTGCTCGCTTTTTCAATGATGGTAACTTCTGTTCCCAAAGCAGCGAACATCGTCGCAAACTCAATCCCAATGACTCCACCTCCGATGATTGCGAGTTTTTTTGGAACTCTTTTAGCATCGAGAATTTCCTTCGCCGTCAAAGTAAATCCTTTTTCATAGGATTCCTTCGCTCCTTCAATCGGTGGAATAATCGGAGATGCCCCTGTCGCAACGATGATGTTTTTGGTCTTGAACGTTTCTCCATTGACGACGACGGTGTTCGCATCGACGGCTCTTCCAAATCCCTTGATAATGTCTACACCGTTTTTATCAAGAAGCATTTTGATACCCCCGGTTAGTCGCTTGACAACGGATTCTTTTCGCTTCAACATCGCAGGCCAGTCAATTTGAATCATGCTTTTGTCCGTAATCTTGATTCCGTATTCTTCCGCGTGCATGAATGTTCGAAAAACTTTCGCACTTTTCAATAGCGCTTTTGTCGGAATACAGCCCCAGTTTAGGCAAACACCTCCGATGTCTTCTTTTTCAATGAGAAGAACGCTCGCCCCAAGTTGTTTTGCCTTGATCGCAGCGACATACCCTCCGGGACCGCTTCCGATGATGACGATATCGTAATTTTTCATGATTTCACTTCCTAACTCAATAACAACAAAACCGGATTGCTCAGATATTGTTTTAGTTTCATCAGAAAACGACCCGCATCCCCACCGTCAATCACGCGATGATCGATGGAAAGTGAAATCGGAAGCATGTCGGCGATGACAATGGTATCATTCTCAACGATTGGTTTCTTCATGATTTTTCCGACTCCGAGGATAGCCACTTCCGGATGTTTGATGACCGGTGCGCCAAAACTTGATCCAAACACCCCATAATTAGTGATTGTGAACGTTCCATTTTGAAGTTTTTCAAGTTGAATCGTGCGATTCAAGGACTCCTCAGCGAGTTGTTGCAGTTCTTTTCCGATTTGCAAAATGCTCTTCTTGTCTGCGTTCTTCACGTTTGGAACAATCAATCCATCGGGTGTATCGACAGCCATCCCAATGTTGATGAAATGTTTATAGATGATTTCTTCTTTTTCATGATCAAAACTTGAATTGAAAATCGGATAATCCTTCAATGCCAACACAACAGCTTTGATAATGAATGGCATATATGTGAGTCGGATTCCAAGTTCGGAAGCCATTGCTTTTTGTTCGTTTCTAAACTCGGCCAATTTACTCACATTGAATTCATCCATGACCGTCGTATGCGGAATGATGGATTTGGAGATTACCATGTTTTTAACGATTGTTTTCCGAAGCTTGGTAATCGGTACTCGTGTAACATCGGTAGTTTGAATTTCAGGCATTTTAAATGCTTGAGGTTTGATTTGTGGTTCGGCAACAAAAACATCCTCTCGAGGTTTCTTTGTTTTAGATTCCGCTGCCTTGTAAATGTCTTCTTTCATGATGCGGCCCATTTCGCCGGTTCCTTTGATTGTCTTGATATCAATTTTCAGTTCTTTGGCGAGTTGTCTTGCGACCGGAGTTGCCAAAACCCTCTTATCGTTTTCAACTTTTTGAATCTTTGATTCTGTGCTGCTTTCGATGACTTCCGAAGATACTTCAATCTCACCAACCACACCCGCAGAAGTTTCTTCTCCTTCGGATATTGGTTCTCCCTTTTTGGGCATTGGTGCGCTCGTGCCCCCACTTTCTTCAATTAAGGCCAAGGTGTTTCCAACGTGGATTGTCCCGCCAACTTCTCCTCCGAGTTTTCGAACGACTCCAGTGACGGGCGAAGGAATCTCAGCATTGACCTTGTCCGTTTCAATCAAGCAAAGCGTCTCTCCTTCTTTGATAATGTCACCGACTCGTACCATCCACTTCAAGATTTGTCCTTCGTGGATGCCTTCGCCGATGTCTGCGAATTTAAAATCAACCATGGTTATTCCCCCTTAATACCGAACGACTTTTTTAATCTCAAAAGCGATCCGGTTTGGATCAATCATATGATGGTGCTCTCCCTTTGGAAGCGGAACCGTGATATCAAATCCCGTCAAACGTGTCGGAGGAGCCTCCAAAGATAAAAATGCCTTTTCATTGACGATGGAAATCAATTCCGCTCCGGGACCAAACGACTTGACCGCTTCATGAATCACGAGGAAGCGTCCCGTTTTTCGAACCGATTCGATGATGGCATCAACATCCATAGGAGCAATGGTACGTAAATCAATCAGTTCTACACTGATGTTCTCTGATTCTAGTAGTTTGATTGCCTTTTCGACTTCACGCACGAGTGCTCCCCATGCGACAACGGTGATGTCTTTCCCTTCCTTAACCATTTTTGCTTTACCAATTGGAACAATGTATTCCTCATCGGGGACTTCTTGCTTGAATGCACGATAAATCCGCTTCGGTTCCATGAATATAACAGGATCGGGATCTTTGATCGCAGCAGTCAATAAACCCTTCGCATCATAGGGTGTCGAAGGAATGACCAATTTCAACCCCGGAATATGAGCAAACAAGGTTTCCAAGCTCTCGGAATGGTGTTCCAAAGCGCGAATTCCTCCACCGTAAGGCATACGAATGACCAAAGGAACATGATATTTTCCTCGCGACCGGTTTCTCATCCGTGCTGCATGCGTCACAATTTGATTGTACGCGGGAAACATAAATCCAGAAAACTGGATTTCGGCAACCGGCTTCAATCCGTTGATTGCCATTCCAATCGCAGCACCGACGATGCCTGCCTCAGACAACGGGGTATCAAACGATCGTTCTTCTCCGAATTTTTGTTGCAAACCAGCCGTAGCACGGAACACGCCTCCTTCAAATCCGACGTCTTCGCCCAAGACGACGACCGTTGGATCGTTTTGCATTTGTTGTTCCAATGCCTTATTGACCGCTTCCAAAATGTTTATGAGTGCCATGTTATTTGCCCTCCTTTTCCAAGTACGCAAGATATGAGGCATATTGATCTTTCATCTGTGGTGTCCATGTATCGTATTGATACGAAAAGATGTCCTCAAGCGGCACCAAACCGGATTCTTCGACCTTTTTAAACGTCGCATTGACAAACTCCGTCATCTCTGTTTGGAGCTTTTCATCTTCTTCTTCCGACCAAAGTTTTTTATCAATCATATATTTTTTAAACCGGATGAGCGGATCTCTTGCTTCCCACATTTGAACTTCCTTTTCAGTCCGGTAAATCGTCGGATCATCCGATGTCGTATGCGGACCCAACCGATACGTTACCGCCTCAATCAATGTCGGACCTTTTCCGCTTCTTGCTCGTTCTGCTGCTTCCTTAACGACAGCATACATCGCCAAAATGTCGTTTCCATCGACTTGAATGCCGGGAATACCGTAAGCAATGGCTTTTTGTGCCAGTGTTTCCGATTTTGTTTGCTTTGCACGGGGGGTCGATATTGCCCATTGGTTGTTTTGAATGATGATGATTAACGGAGCTTCAAACACCGCAGAAAAATTCAATCCATCATGAAACTCCCCATGTGAGGTTCCACCGTCTCCGACATAAGCGACGACAACTTCATTTTTCTTCAGTTTCTTGCTTGCCATCGCTAGTCCCGCCCCATGGTTGAGTTGGGATGCGATTGGAATTGAGATTGGCAAAACCTTGACTCCATCGTCAAATTTGCTTCCAGCCTCATTTCCATACCAATACAAGTAAAACTGCTCCAAAGTCACTCCTTTGAACAACATGGCATTCAGTTCTCGAAATGCCGGAACAAGCCAATCTTGTGGTTCCAGCGGAGCCATTGCTCCGATTTGCGCGGCTTCTTGTCCGCGATTGGGTGCGTATGTCAACATCCTACCCTGACGTTGGTATTGCAACGCCTTGATGTCCGCGATTCTTCCCAAAACCATTGTTTTAAACATTTTCATTAAAAGTTCCTCAGGAATCATCGGTTCCAACGATGAATCCACTATTTTTCCGTCTTGATCCAAAATACGAAGCATTTTCTTCTTTAGCGGATCATATTTATCAACTAGCATGATGTACTTCCCTTGTTTTCTAAAAACATGTAAAAACGAATTTTTCTTTTTACTTTTTCATTATAAACAAGAAAGTTAGCATCGGCAAACAATTTGCTTTTAATTGTAACCTTTGTTACAAAAAGCAGGGTTCAATACCCTGCTTTTTAAAGAAACTTTTGAAATTCCACGCTCAACCCATTTGGGTCTTTGGCGAAGAAATGGAAAATCTTAAATCTATCATTGATTGTTGGTGGACCAGAAACAGCAACGTTTTGATTTAATAAAAAGTTGTATTGTTCTTCCACCTCTTCTTTCGTATCATATACAAAAGTGATGCACCCAAAACAACCATTTTTTTCTGGAAAGTGGGTACAAAACCCCAATTTTCCACACTCACCAACCAAAAAAATGATGCATGGCCCTTGATCAAGATAAATTGGAAGCTTCAAGACACCCCCATAAAACAATTTGGTTTTCTCCAAATCGGATACTTTGTAAAAATTGATCAAATCACGAAGCATTCGTTTTCTCCTGAATATTTCCGATTGCACGAATCCGTTCGAATATAGGAGGATGGGTATATGTCATTTTTACAAAGAGGGGATGTGGGGTGAGATTTGAAAAATTCGAGCGAGCAAGTTGTTTCAGCGCCGATATCATTGATTCCTTGTTCCAATGGATGGCTGCGAAAGAATCCGCCTTGTACTCTGCTCTTCTTGAAAGATAGGTGATCGGAATATCTAGCAACCGATCAACAGGCGCTATCAGAATAGAAAACAAAATCAAACCAAAGCCAAAGTGGGCACTCGTAAACCCAAACGCAATCGAGAAAGCTTCCATTTGGAGTGTCGCCCACAAAACAGCACTGTACATCGAAAGCATCAAGAAGGACAAAACCATGTTTTTGAGAACATCCATATGTTTTGCATGACCAATCTCATGTGCGAGGACACTTATCACCTCATCCTTGGTCAGTTTGGATATAAGTGTGTCGAATAAAACGACTTGTTTCATCTTTCCGAAACCGGAAAAAAATGCGTTCAATTTCGTCGATCGTTTTGATGCATTCATCACACTGATTTTCTTAACCTCATAACCAATGCTTTTCGCAAACGAAACGATCAAGTCCCGCAACTCTCCATCCTCAAGTGGGGTTAGTTTGTTAAACAGCGGAACGAATATTTTTGTGTACGTCGCATTTACAACGAAAAGAATCGAAACACCAGTCAGCCAAACCCACAAAATAAACAAAGGCCCCGACTGTTGATACCATATGGAAATCAAATAAATCAGTGGTGCGCCTAAAACAACCGTCAACATCATCGCCTTGATCTTGTCGACAAAAAATGTTTTCTTTGTTGTTCGATTGAACCCGAATTTCTCCTCGATGACGAATTGTTTATAATAGGAAAAGGGAATTCCAACCAAAAACGAAAGAAGGAAATACGACAGCAAAAAGAGAATCGTTCCCATAGTGAACCCTAGGTTGAGCGATCCAATTACCACATCAATCCAAGGAAACACTCTTAGAAGCAACAAAAGGATGAGAAGGGTAACCTGTACTGTTTTTGAGATGATTCCAAGTTTGAAGTTTGCCATCGAATATTCCAACCATTTTTGATACGACTCCCCATCATAAACGTCATTGACTTCCTTTGGAATAGGGGCGTGACGATGGTTGTAATTCAACACCGAAAGCCAAAGATCAAATGCGTATAAACCGATTACTATTGTCAAAATCAAAGCAAGATACATAAGTCAATTCCTTTCTCCTACCAACCAAGGTCATTGGTTTTTATTTTTTGATCATAAAGATGAATGAACTTTTCCTTTATCGATAACGGTAAGACGAAGGATTCGTTCTCAACATGCTCATGAAGTTGTGCAATGGATTTAATTCCGGGTATGACCGTGGTCACAGCGGGATGACCAACAATAAATGCGATTGCATACTTGGTGATTTGATCCTCGTTGACGATTGCCTTCAAATCCGAGACAAGTTTTCCTCTTCGTTGAATCAATTCTTGAGTCCACCGCGAACGGATGCCGGTAAACACGGAATTTTCGTGATACTTTCCCGTCAGCCATCCTGAATCAAGTGGAACCTTGATGATCAGGGAAATGCCTCTTTCGAGAACATGGTCGAACAATGTGCTCGGTTCTTGATGAAAGATATTAAACATGATTTCAACAACATCAACATCCAACCGGTCCAATACGATTTGTAGTTCATCCTTTGTATCGATGCTAACACCAAAATTGCGAATCACCCCTTGCATCTTCAATTGATTCAACACGTTAAAATGATTGGTTTTTCCCTCCAATATCATCCGTTTAGGATTATGCAATATGAGACTATCGAGATAATTTGTGTTCAACCGACCTAGACTTGACGTAATCGAATCAAGAATACGGGTTTCGCTGAAATCGGTGGTGCCATCAGCGTGGTGTCCAAATTTCGTATTGATCACAACCCGTTCCCGATTCCCAACGATTCCTCGTCCAAGAATCCTTTCACTCGCACCGTTTGAGTATCCTGGTGCCGTGTCAAAAAAATTGACACCAACGCGAATCGCCTCCTCGACAAGGGCTATGCTTTCATCTTCTCCCGATGCGTTCCAAAATGCTTGATTTCCTAGTTGCCATCCTCCAAAACCCAAGCGGGAAACGAGTTTCTTTTCTTTTCCATATGGTCTGTACTCCATTTCTTCACCTCATCATTCGTTCAGACATATTATACTACGAAACAAACGATATGGGTAACAAAAACATCCGCCGTCATACGGATGTTTCGTAACAATCACTCACACCCTCAACAATACGAGTTGGTCCTTTTCGTCCAAGGAAAATGGATTGGTCTTATCGAGGTCTCCCCCGAAGATATTCAGTGCCCCTTCTTTGAACATTCCGAAAACGACATACTTCTTGTCAAGAGAAAAGTATACAGTTTGAACCAACTCGGTCAAACTAGAAAAACGTAACGGAAACGTCTCTTGAAACAAATCGCTGCATGGTCGAATCAATATTGAACAACGATCGCCAGTATCTTTGTCTGCGGATATTGTCAAAAGTTCGTCATAAAAGGGTCCGGTAGACGGGAAGAGGGCGAGTTTCGATAAAAGCAAACTAATGATTTTATTGCTGATGATTGTGTTGTCAATGTTGAAATCCTTGATAATACCATCGTTCTTCGGATCAAGAATCTCGGCGATGATTTGAACACCCTTTCTTTTTATTTTTGAATGAGCCTTCAGCAATGTGAGGATTACATTCGCATCATAACTGTCTTGTTTTGCAGTGTCATCGCTCAAAATGAGGACTTTAAAATCTTCATCGCTTTCGTTGATTTTTGAAAACATCTTGTCGATTTGATCTTGTTCGATCACTTCCGCTCGAAAATGATTGCCGCTGATTTTTTCATACTCGATGAATGAATCCATGACATATCGTTGCTTGTTGTTCTTTCCAATAATGACGATGTTTGTATCAAGAAAAGGGATGGGTTCATTCATTTTCAATCTTTTTTCCGTGCGATAGGGGTTTTTTCGGATGATTGCGGCATGGGATTCTTTTTCAGCAACAACATACAACGTGTCATTCCCTTTAAAAACCGGAACGCCATGGCTATGTGTGAGCAAATAATCTTCCACAGATTGTCGGTTCGCCTCATATACTTCGGACCCAGCAAAAGAAAACAATGACAAATACACCTTTTCTATTTCCGATGATATCGCTGTTTGGGCGATAATTTGTCCAAGTCTTTTATCGAAGCAAACCGGAATGACTCTTAAATTATAAAGGGTGTCAACGGTGGTGGCCATCTCGACGATGATTGTTTTTGTTTTAATGTCCTTGACTTCGACGATTGTCGCTGTGTTTTTCTTCGTGCTGACACTTCCAACGGACAAAAGCACCTTAATCGCATATAAGTCTGATTGTGAAATCTCAACATTTGTCATTTCCATCGAATCGTTTTCAGACATGATGATGATGGCTTTCGCGTGTTCAATAGATACATCCGACAACTCTGTTTTTAAAAGCGGATCTCCTTTTTTTACAATGACGCTAAGCTTTTGGAGATTCTCGGAATCGTATTTTTTTCTTGAAACGACGTTACGAATCATCTTTTCCGCGTAGTTCTTCTCTATATCCGCCATGATTACAACCGTAGTATCAACTTCATCTGCGAAAAGCAAGTCAGAAACCAATTCAGGAACCTTGCTGTTCCAGTTTAAAACGACAATGTGATCTTCCAAGTAGATTTTCCCGCCGGAGGCATTTTTTTTCGCGAAATAATCCTTGATGGCATTCGTCGTCAATGCGATGATCACCCCTGAAAATAAAACAATCTCGATGACAACGACAACCCCGGCGAGGAACAACGTCTGCGGATGATCGATGTATAAAATGGAATTCGGTGTGATCATCCATTTGATGCTGCCTCTAGCGAATGCATCCAAAAACCCATCGTATTCCGGATTGATGAGCGATGCGATGATCGCAACGACAATCAATATGACAAAGTTGATGCCAACCATAAGCAAGACAATAAAAAGTCCTGGGCGTTTGTTAATTTTGACACTGAACCCGGACCGGATTTTTCGAAGTCTCGCCTTTATCCTCTCAAACATCTTCTCACCTTCCGTTCATACAATCATTATACTACGTTATACTATGGAAAACAATTGAAAATGGTCGAATCTCTCCCCAATGAAGCGTCGAACCACGGTTCTCCTTCTTCTTTTTTAAAAGTTATAACCAAAAAAAAAAATAAAAAATAGGTATTGTGCTTTGCACAGTAATGTGATACAATGGTAGTGTGCAAGACACAGTAAGGGGGGCCGACATGAATTCACAGTTCAAAAAGGGAATCATTGAAATGTGCGTCATTAGCGTCATCCACGATAAGGACATGTATGGATTTGAAGTGATTGATACTTTATCAAAAGAGATGGACGTCAATGAAAACACAATTTACCCAATCTTAAGACGTTTGACCGAGCAAAAGTATTTCGAAACCTACACCGAGTCAACCAGTCTTGGAGCACCGAGAAAATATTACACCATCACTCCTCTTGGAAAGAAACGGTTGCATGAATATCAAAGCGAGTGGAACAAATTTCTAAAGGGAGTATTAATAATTTTAGGAGGAGAAACACATGAAGACTACGTACCTTGAAAGCATCAAACATCTTCTTGAACGCTATGAAATTTCAAACGAAGATTTGCATGACATTTTAAACGATTATTCACAAATGTTTGATGACGGTTTGGTCAGAGGATTGAGTGAATCCGAAGTCATTAAAACATTGGGATCTCCGGAACGAGTTGTTTCTGAGTTGTCCGATGGTTTTAAAAAACGTGTAAAACCACATCGCGGGGGAAAACTTGTTGCTTTGATGCCCTTTATATCCGTGATTGTTTTCTTTGCCCTCGGATTCGGTTTTAACCTATGGGATCCGGGATGGATGGTCTTTCTTATGATTCCTATGATGGCGATCATCGTCGATGGATTCAACAATCGAAATATTCAAACCCTAACCGCCTTATCGCCGTTTATCACCGCCATCGCATTCTACATTCTTGGAACGGTTTTTAACGCATGGAATCCAGGTTGGTTGATTTTCTTATTGATACCGGTATCCGGAATTTGCTTCTCATCCAAAGGAAGATCTTTCTTGCACACATTGACCGCTCTTTCTCCGTTTCTCGCCGTAACAAGTTTTGTCTTGCTTGGAACGTATGCGATGTTATGGAACCCCGGTTGGTTGGTCTTCCTCCTCATCCCTATGATCGGAATTTTGAACAATAAAAACAAGCGTCATGTCTTTTGGTACGAATTATCGTTTTTAGCAGCAATTTCAATTTATCTTGCCTTGGGTTATCTTCATAATGCTTGGGCATTGGGGTTGTTTGGGTTTCTCATTCCTCTTTGTTATGGAATTCTCTCCGGCAACATTCAGTTCTCATTTCGTGGAATACGATTGAGCTACATCCTATCCATATTCGCTATTACACTTGTTTACATCGCCTGTGGAATCTTGTTTTCCGCTTGGCCCTATTTATGGGTTTTGTTCCTTTTGATTCCCGTCATCGGCATATTAAAACACGCACCAAAAAAAGACCGATTTGTGGCTTGTTCCCCTTTTTTGGCCGTAACCATTTTCTTTCTTTTTGGATGGTTTTTTAACTTGTGGCACATATCCTGGTTGGTATTCTTGATCATTCCGATGGCAGGCATTCTAAAAGAAAAGTAAGACATAAAAAAGCGAAGTGATTCGCTTTTTTAATTTTGTTATTTTATTATTTTTTCGTAAAACGTTTCTCCAATCGAGTCACACCGTGCAAACCCCATCTTCTTCAAGTATTCAATATGGCTCTTGTTTGTCGATTCAATCACAAAACGAGAAAATCCCCGTTCCAAGAAAAAATCTTTTTGCTTTTCGAAAACGAAATTTCCAATTTTAAAGTCCCTAAATTCCGGAACCACATAATCAATCTCGATTTTCAAGGTCGTATCGTCATACTTCGAACATATGAACACACCAGCAGGATAAATATTTCTTAGAATAAAGAAACTAACGTGCGAATTTTCAATGTCTTCTTGCGAGAAATTCATGAATGCACGAATGTTGTCTTTGTAGAAATCCAAAAAATAGTTCAAATATTTCGTGTTGTTGTCAATTGGAAGCACTTTGAAATAATCAATCGCTGAGTACATTTTGATCAAATAATAAACGTTGATCGCAGCAATTCCGACATTCATGATTCCAACAGGAAGTGCGTTAATTAAAAAGCCATAAACTGCGAATAGTGTTGCCCCAATCAAATTGACCCATCGAAGTTTCTTGATGGAACTCATCAACAACGAAATCAATATGACCAATGAGGCAATATACCCAATCCATTCCAACCAATCCATCCAATCCCTCATTCCTTATATTATATACTCATAGAGAAAATATGCGTAAATGATGCTGTAGATTGATAATTTCGACCCTTCCGTGTGTTCCAAGCTCACCATCCATACACCAGTCTTCTTTGTCATCAACGTCAACAACCAGACTTTTTGTTCGATAAACAATTTTTGTTTTTTGTCTTAACAAATTAAACAAACCGTTGATGATCCCTTTTTTTACAAGAATCACATCAAAATAACCATCATCAATCTTACACTTCGCATTGAGCTTGAACCCTGCGATATAGGACGAGTTCACCACAAGCAATAGTGGTATTTTGTGTTCAAACTCCCCTTGTTCAACCCGAATCTTCACTTTCATCGAAACAGGAATGAACAAATCTCGAATCGCATTCAAATAGTATCCAATCCGACCCAATCTCCTTTTCAATTCTTGACTGGTCGTATAACTGATGTGTGTGTAAGCACCAATCGCTGCGACATAAACGAAAAATTTGTCGTTGATCTTGCCAATGTCAAAGTGTTTTATTTTTCCATTTTGAATGACGGAAAGAGCTTGCTTGATGTTTCCTGTAATCCCAAAGTTATGAGAAATGTCATTGACGGTTCCGGTCGGAATACAACCTAAAATAGGTCGGTTCTCCTGATCGGAGATCCCATTGACGATGTTATTAAAAGTTCCATCGCCACCTGCGAAAATGATGGCATCATATCTTCCACATGCCTCTTTTGCTTTTTGTGTGGTATCTTCGGCAGAGACCGTGGGAAAAACGTCAACCACCTCAAACGATTGACGGAGGGAACGAAATATCAACGTCAACTTCCTTCCAATTTTTCCTCGTCCACTTTTACTGTTGTATATGAAAATGCATTTGATACGAATCATCTCCCGTCAGGGTATCCCCACTTCCTATTATACACCAAAAAGAATTTTTTTGGAATCGGTTTGTATGGAGTTGAACTTTGGCTTTTTCTTCAAACCACAACGAACACCATCAAAACAAGAATAAACACAACAAACAAATAATTCGCCGTTTCAAACGTCATCTTGAAATCTCGAAGAAACCGAAACGGCAAATAGTCCTTTGAAACGACAAATCGGTACAACATGAAACCAACACCGACGAAAACGAAGTAATCAAAGAAATTTTGAATTTTCCACAAAGATATCGAAGAAAGATCAACTTGAAACAAGATTTGAGAAAGCGGTTGATAGAAGATGCCTATTCCAAGGCATAGAAGCGCTAAAACAATCAAACTCGCATATTGAAGTGGATTTTTTTCTTTTTCCACCATTTGCTTCGGACCAAAAAAAACTTGTGAAAACTTGATGAACGAGGTAGCTGTTCCTAGATTGACCAAGAAGAACAATGATTCTTGTATCCAGTCGCCCTTCATCGCGTATTTCACCATGGATTTACTGATGAATCCATTGAAAAACGGAGCTCCACTAATCGAAAGCATGGCGATAATCATCGTTATGGACAACAAAGGCATCGTTTTCAACAAACCACGCACTTCACCGACTTTTTTCGCTTGATAGGTATGGATAATGATTCCAGCGCACAAAAACAGTAGCGACTTGAAAAACGCATGATTCAAGATGTGAAACAACCCTCCGTTGAATGCATTCTCATTGAGAGAAGATAATCCCATCATCATGATTCCAACTTGGCTCACCGTGTGATATGCGAGGATTTGCTTCATTTCTTTTTGTGACATGGCAAAGAGGACTCCTACCAATGCGGTTGTCAAACCGATATAGAAGAACAATTCACCTGTTTGGTAGGAAGCTCCAGCAAACATCGTATTGTTGATTCGAATGAATGCATAAAGCGCACCCTTGACAATCAAACCAGACAAAAGCGCAGATATTCCAGACTGTGCGACTCCGTGCGCTTTCGGAAGCCACGTGAAGAGAGGAAACAAGGCGGCTTTCACGCTGATGCCCGAGATCATCATCACATAAGACAAACGAACAATGGTCGAATCGCTATGCAAATCGATGACAGATGCAATCATTCGAATGTTGATGACTCCATAAACATTATACAACATGATGACACCGACAAGAAAAAACAACGCACCGACCGTATTCAACAACAAGTAGTAAATGGCCGCTCGGAACGCAGGACCGGTTTTTCGATAAGCAATCAAAATGGCGACCAAAACGGTTGTCAATTCGATGAAAACGAACATGTTGAATAAGTCATTCGTTTGGATGATGCCAAGAAAGATTCCTTGAAGAAACGTTAGGAAAAAGATGAATTTGTTGTCGTACTTGCCGTGTTTGAACACATACATCAAAACAATCCACCACATGATAATGGTCAAGAATATGAAGGTCAAGGAAAGGTTGTCGTTGTAAAAACTAATCCCGATGCGTTCATCCCAACCACCGAACACAAGTAAGGCATCCGAAGGATTTGTAGAAAGGTGAAGCGCATACAAAACAGCAACCACACTCAACGCAATTTGAGAAACAAAAACCAATATCGTAACTTTCACTCCACGAAACAAGTAAATTAGCAACGAGGCGACAATCGGGATGAAAAGCAACAAGATAGGGAAAAATGCCATCATTTTTCCTCCTTATGCAAGACTTCTTTCCATTCAATACTTCCGTAATGATGGAAAATTTTGATGCAAAGCATCAAGGCAAGTGCGGTAATTGTCGAACCGATGACAATCGTTGTAATCATCAAAGCTTGTGGCAAAGGATCAACAATTTGTTCAATGAAACCATCCAAGATTGGAATGGCTCCTCGTTCCAGATTCCCTAAGTTCAAAAACAACAAGATAACACCTGCTTCAATGATTGTGACGCAAAACACTGATTTTATGATATTTTTACTGGTGGAAAGACCGTACAAACCAACCAAGATTACAATGAATGTCAAAATAGGGTCCATTATCTTCCCTCCCTCAAAAACGCGGTGAAGATGGCCACCAATCCAAGAGCCACTTTCAAACCAATCAGCACGTTCAATAAAATTAGATAAATCGATTTCAACTCAATCGATGCCTCAACCGGGAAAAAATTCGTAAAAAATTCGCCACGAGTGAAGTATGCGATTGAACCGATGGCCACGATTGTCAAAAACAAAACTTTCTCAATGGTCAGGATGGTTCCAACATTTGTCGTTTTCTGGATATCAATATAGTACAAAATCAAAATGGCGGTGGCGACAATCGCTCCACCTTGGAAACCTCCTCCGGGTGAAACGTGTCCATTTATGATGACATAAATCCCAAACGCCAACATCAATGGATATACCAATCGTGAAAAGGTGACGAATAATGTTGGTGTTTTTTGCTTATCCAACATGAACGCCGCATTTTTTTCGTCAATTTCATGTTGCGATATCCACATGATGCCCGATACGGCAACAATCAATATTCCCGCTTCAAACAAACTATCAAACAAACGATAATCAAGATAGATTCCAGTGACAAGGTTTCGACTTCCCGTTTCCGCCAATCCGTTTGCAAAAAAGTAATCCTTGCCGAATGTATTATAAATCAATTCCAAATCGATCATTGAAACAATGAAGAAACCAAGCACGGCCCCCAACATCAAAACAAGCGTGACCCTTTTAATCATTCGAGTCACCATCCTTAAACACTTCCACCTCTACGTTATCGATTTCTTTGACCATTTGTTTCAACTTGGACATCAATACGCTGCTTGCCTTTCCTTTTAGGATGTATGCTCCCGTTGATTCATCTTTTGTAATGATCAAGTCGACATTCAGTTGGTCGGTTAGGTCTTTTTCTCGACCCTTGATATCGACGCAGATGTTCAAACTTAAGTCATAGGTTTTTACAAACCGATCTAAAATATCATAACCAAACCCTGAAAAATCTTCACCATATGTGATAAATCCATCTTGAACCCTATCAAGGACGATGAACTCACGTTGTCTTGATATCGAGATGACGTAAATCAAGGGAATAATCGCGCTTCCAATGGCGACTTCCGCTATCGCAACATCCGGGGCTTGATTGACCATGTAAAGCGATGCGGCAACAAGTCCGAATGTGGCAATCAAGATGATGATGGTGAAGTTGCGTTTATGCAAGACCACTCCGATTGAAATGATGATCATCAGTACCTGTAGTGCGTATGCGACAAAATCAATCATGGTTGTTCACCGGATCATTCAATGGTATCCCAGTCAAGTACGCAGATCGGATGTTCACATGTGAACTGATCGGATTTGTAATCAACAAGAAAGCAATCAACATCACCAACCTTACCACGAATCGGAAAGAATCCACGGCGAAGAAAAGAGAAATGATAATCAACAAACTACCCACAGTGTCAATCGTTGTTGAGGATAAAATTCTTGAGTATATGTTTTTCAACCGAAAGACAGCTATCATCCCGAACACAATAAAAACCCAAGAAAGAACCAAAATAACATTCATAACGATGCTCATTTTTCACGCCCTCCTGTCATAATGAATTTTGACAATAACGTCATCGTTAAAAATCCGATGATTCCATAAGATAACGCGATGTCAAGAAGAAGCAAATTTTCTTGATGAATGGCATACACAGCAACAAACAAGACAACTTTAATCGAAATCAAGTTTAACATTAGAATTCGATCCCATATCGTTGGGCCAATCATCAATCGAATGAATGAGAGAATCATGGCAACGACGATGATGATCAAGGTGACTAAAAGAAAATTCATACATTCACCTACTTCAAGTATTTTTCAAACTTTTCGCGAATCGGTCTTTCAAGTTCCGATATCGGTGTCCCTGGTTTCGCCAAAGTCAACACTGTGATTTTGTTGTCCGTTGCATCAATGGTGATTGTTCCAGGGGTCAATGTGATGGAGTTTGCGATGATGCCAACCGAAACAGGGTCCTCAACATCCAAAACCATCTCGAAGACGACTGGTTGATAATGATGTGCAACAAGATTATAAATGTATACAAGTGCCGATTTAAAAATCTCAAATATCAAAACGATCATGTACGCAATCATTTTATGGATTTTGATTCCCTTGAACAGAAGTTTATCGCCATCCCTCAATACTTTTGAGGCGAATATGCTGACCATCAAACTGATGAACACCCCCATGATGATGTTTGTCAAATCAACACTTAGCGTCAACAAAAACCAAAAAACCGTCATAACAAGGAATAACTTGTAATGATTTCGAATAAATCTCATCGTGTCCTCCACTTCACTAAACCCTTTGTTCAATATGGCAAATTATACCATTTTTCGCTTTTTTTCTCAACCATTCTATCGAAAAAATAAAAAAGCACTTCTCTCCAGTGAAGTGCTTTTTGGATTCATTTTTTTGTCTTGCATGTATTGATCCCAAACAGTCCGTAAAGCCCGCAAATTCCGAACAATCCAGTCGCAACCATAACGACCGTCCCAACCAGAAACCACCAGTTCACAGTAACAGCAAGAATCAAAAACACAACAGCCAGTCCATATCGGACATAAGAATCAATTTTGCCAACGTTCTTTTTCATCTTCATCACCTCAATGTCCATTATATGGAAAATCGATGATCGATGCGAGTGATTTGCTCTTTTATGAATATTTCTGGACTATGTCCTCCACATTTTGGATGTAGGCTTCGATGTTGAATTTACGTTTCAATCCCGAATCGTTCATGAATCTTAATTTTCCAAAAATAGGACGTTCCATCCACGGACGGTCATGTTTGCCAAAACACCAAGCAATCGATGCATAACTATTGGGATCCCTCCCGTCGATGAACCATTTGTCATTAAGGTGTTTGATCGTTTCATAAGCTTCCTCATGCGTTTTGGACCATTCAATGATTTTTTTCGCCCAATACATCCGCATGTAGCTGTGCATGTACCCTGTGATTCTCATTTCGTTCATCGCCGCGTTGAAATAGGGGTCATGCGTCCACCCTTTCTCGATTTCATTCAAAGAATACAGGTGCTCGCGAAAATCGAATCGGTGTTCGGACATCGTTTTGTAGGCCCAAGGTTCGGTCATGTGTTCAAATTCGTCGTATCGAGGGTTGTAATGAACAAAATTGAATGCAAGTTCCCTTCGAACAATCAATTGTTCCAAAAAGGCATCCCCCGCCTCGCGCAGGTCCAAGTTTCTATCCATGGCCTCTTTTACCCTTGTATAAATTTCGAGCGCAGAGATTTGACCAAAATGAAGGTACATGCTAAGTTTGGATGTAAAGTCGGTGGAAGGGTCATTGCTTTCAAGATAGTGACCCAATTTGCCGTCTATGAACGCTTGGAGTCTTCGATTTGCTGCCTTGAATCCTCCTTTGTAGATTGGACTCGGAGGCACTTCTTTATTCAAATCAATTTTTTCGAGTAGACGATCAAGATTGGACAAGTCCGCTTCTCCTGCGAAAATATGATTTTTCTTAATCTTCATAGGTTCATACAAAGGAACATCTTGATATTTGTTGAAAAGTTTATGAATCTTCGGACGTAACGTATAAGCACCATACTCCATTTTGTCCGATGCCTGTGCGATTGGAACAATCAAATCGGATTCCACAACAATCAAATCCAAATCCTCACAAGAGCGACTAATCGCCACATACACATCGTTTCGCCATTTCCGTTGAATCTTCGTGTAACCCATATCCATCACGAGAGAGTGCGCATCCGCGATCAAATCCAAAACTCCTTGTTCTGGGGATACAATTTTGATTATCATTTGAATTCCCATCGCGTTCAGTTGTTCTTTTGTTTCAACAATTCCTTCAATCATGAACCGATAGTGGCGTAGATTTGCCCCTGGAAAAGAAGGAGCGATTCCAAAAAAAACGATCAAGGGGAGATTTGCTCGGTTGGCGATGCATATCGACTGTTCCAAGGCGTGATTGAACGAGGCGCGTTGCGACTGCTGCATCCAATACAATACGTATTTCTTCGGTGTGTCGATACGTTTTGTGATGATCGTCTTGATTCGATCCGAATGCATATCTCCACCTCTTTCCTATTAACCTGCTTTTTCCTCTTTTCCGTTTTCTTCATAATGGACAACAATTTGAGGGAACGGGATTTGGATGTTGTTCCGATCAAACATCAATTTCATTTCTCTGTTCATGTCTCGGACAACTTGGTATTTTTTTGTTTCGTATGCTTTTGCGTATATTCGAATGACAACACTCGAATCGGACAAACTTTGAACCCCTCGATAATAAGGGCCTTCTTGAATATCCGGAATGTTTACTTTCATTTGTTCAAGGTTCGCCTTAATGATCTCCTCCACCCGGAGAATGTCTTCTCCGTAACTGATTGACACATCACAAATCGCAGGCGAAAGATGATACGATGTATTGATTGCCCCACGAATATCACCGTTGTTCACGATTTTGATATCGCCGTTGATGTCTTCAAGACGCGTGTCTCGAATTCCGATTTCAAGGACCGTGCCACGGAAGTCCCCGATTTGAACGACATCACCAACAGCGAATTGTCGTTCAAAAATGATGAACAATCCGCTAATGACGTCTTCAATCAAGCTTTGCGCCCCGAAACTAAGAGCCAATCCGATGATTCCTGCCCCAGCGAGCAATGTGGGAGTTTCAACACCCCACGCACTTAGAATTAAGAAGACCGCCAAAATGACACTCAAGTATTTCATCATGCTGCTGAAAAGGTTTCCTATGGTTTCGCTTCGTTGACCCTTGCGCATCATCAAGAGGATAATCAATTTGAGCACCTTATGCAAAATCCAAACGAAGACGACAATCGTCAAACTCTCGAGCATCTTCACATAATTGTCCGAAAAGAATTTGAACAAATTGAAAAATTTCCCGATGCTGTTGCTGATGATGCTCTCAAAGGCTGTTCCGGCAAACAAAACTTCAACAAGCGCACTCAAAAGGATGAAAACAAAGATGATGGAGGCAGTTACGATGATGCCAATTTTTTCTTTTTTTGTCTTGTTTGCTAAGAATGAGATTTTTTTACCAGAAGGACGATTCGGTTTGATGGGTTTTTCTTTTTTCGCTTTTGGTTCTTTGCTCATGATTTTCTCCTTTTCTTTCAATCGTTTCTATGGCATCGCAGGTGGGTTTTGCTGCGCATTGGTCCCCGAATACTCTTTTAAATTACACCAATAATATATGAAGTCTTCTGTAACATGCTTTTCGCTTATCACTTTGATTTTAAACTGAATGTATGACGGACGTGCAAATGATACCGACCCCGTTTTCGTACCATCTGGGTTTGTATTCATCGAAATCAATTGTTGAAACTTCAGCACATCATATTCATGTTCCATTGTATCGTCGACCATGAAAATTGCATATTTGATGTTATGAAGCACCTCGTTCGGATCGTCAATGACGACAAAAATATCAATCGTATCTCCCGTGTCGGTGATTGTGATGCTTGTTGTAAATGGTTTGGTCGTATGAGCCTTTTCCGATCGGATAATCGTCTTGACGTTCGCTCCGGTGATTGGATCCGTATAGGATGCTTCCAAATCCAAATCATACAAAGAGAACTGTCGCAATCGTTTGAAAGTGGTCTCAAAATACTCGGATGAACTTGATTGTTCTTTGGGTGGGTCTATCTCAACTTTGTCCAGAATGCGACCATCCTTTTTTAAATACAACGTGTATAGGACGTTTGATACCGTGTAATAATCCGGATATACCGCAACAGAGAATTGCGTAGGTTGAACATCATCAACATAGATGGAGCCATTCAACAAAGTTGGTGTTCGAAAACGAAGTTGATGAAGCGTCACAATCTCACTTGTTTTTAACGTTGCTTCAAGCAATAAAAAGACATAGCCGTTGCGATGAGGAATTCCTTCGAGGATGGTTTCTTGACGAAACTCAGAGATTAAAAACTCTTGATAATCATCAATGACGACTTCTTCCTCTTCCTCAACTTCATAGTAGTCCCGAAACGCATAGAAAAGACGAACGGATTCAATTTCCTCTTTCAAGTCATTGTAACTGGTGATGATCTGATAGTCAAGAAAACGGTTTTCCTCATGATACTCGAAATAGTTGTTGATGATATTTGTTTCTGTGATTTTTCCCCCAAAATTGTCGGTGGTCCTCACTGTTGTTTTCACCAGCGACTCTTCACCAAACCCTCTGCTCGCGCGAACGGACAAAGTGTATTCGACGTTGGGTTTCAACAACTCAAACGCGCCCGAGGCAATTCCTGGTTCTAGAGGAACTTCATAATACTCCAAGTTGTTTTCTGCTACGATTTTGAGTGATCCGGGGGTAATGGTTTCATCGTTATCCACGATTCTCACTTGGTAAAAAATATCTCTTCCGAATGCGCCAACATCAAGAAACTCCGCTGTTGGAACAACGGGACTGAAGACAATGATTGAAACAACGACAACGGTCGTGATCATGATGGATGACAACATATTTCTAATCAGGTGTTGTTTTCGTTGATTTGATATTCTGATGCGTTTTTGACGAATCGAATCCAAATAAATCACCTCCGTTTCCATCATTATAGCACTTATTATTTTTAAACACAATACCTTTATCAGTGGATTATTTCCCTTTTACAAAAAACCCCTGACGGGGTTTACTGATTGTTTTGACCGACTCCAAAATAATCGGACAAGTACATTTTGTCAATCATTTCATATTTCAATAGAAATTGATCAACCGATTGTCTAAACTTTTGAATGTCTTGTTGTGTTTTTCGATAATTCTCCAAGGAATACATGCCACTCACAAGAGTTTCCTCGGTGAAAAATCGATAATGGTCGGGAAGATTAAGAATCACAACCCCGTCGTTACTATAAAACCGGTTGTTAAAAATACCTCCCCAACGTGACAAAATCAATGATTCCTCCGGGCCGAAAAGATCTGTCCCCTGATAAAGGGCCTTGTCATACGGAATTCCACTAAGGTTTAGAAGAGTAGGTGTCACGTCTGTATTCGTGAAAAACTTGAATGATGTCAAAATCTCCCTGCCGTGAATCAATTGAGTGCGAACGTTATGACGATTTTGAAGACTTGGATTTTCTTTCAATTTTGAAACAACTTTCGAATCGTATAACATGGCAGGAACATGGTAAATTTCAGGTTCTGAAACAACATCCAAAGGAATTTCTTTTGATGATGACGCCAAACTGTGATAATACGCATAGTGGTCGCTAAGAAATAGAATCGTCGTTTCATCCAAAATGTCTTTTTCTATCAGTTCTTGCATCAAAAAACCAACCCCCACATCCAAATCCATCATCGCGGCGATGAATGTTTTCGTGTGGATATCAGTCAAATCGAGTTCATGCCCCAAGAGGGAGAAATAAGGTCCTTCGAATTGATCTATGGTTTGGTAGTACGCTTCAAACTCGCTTCGATACTCAAAGGGTCCGTGTCCAGCAAATGTCGTCACGAAACTAAAGAAAGGCGCGCTTCGATCATCGGAAACAATCATCCGATCGGTCAGCGCCTCCTTGGATGATAGTATTGATGAGAACATTTCGCTGTCAAGATTGATCCAAAGTTTGTTGACCGATAGGTCCATTTTGGATGAGTCAATGTGTTCATCGAAACCAAACCTCACATTTACATTGGTTCGATTGTAATATGTTCCTTGATTGTTGTGAAAAGACACAACGGGAGCTTGGGGATACTGTTTTTTAAACATCGAAGGAAGTGTGAATGGAAATGTGTTTTTTTCGTAGTTGTAGTTCAAAATCCCTGTCAACGGATATGATCCGAATATGGTCTTTGATTCAGAGATGTTGGTTTGATCCTTGCTATAGTACTCGCCAATCAGCAAAGACTCCTGCAAAAGAGCGAAAATATTCGGTGTTAAAATCGGATGAATGCCAGCATATTCCCAAGTTTCCACCAAGACAACAATGATATTGTTCCCAGATGAGATTCCTGTGAACTCATTGGCGTGGTCAACGTTGCTGTTTTCTTCGAAATATTGATCAAGTTCCAATCTTAAATTTTCCATATAAGATCCTGAGAGATTGTTGGAGATTGTTCGTATTCCTGAAAGCATATAATAACCTAGGGTTCCAAGTTTTTTATATGCTTCTTGTTTTGCATAAAAGGTCGACAAAAGGTATGCGTCCGATGCAACAATGTCTGGTTGGTGTGTGTTTGATTTTTCAACTCCTTTTACCTGAAGTTCAAACACGAAAAAAGAAACAAAAACAAGGAGAAGCGTGGCGATAGCCGATAAAAGTTTTACTTTTCGTGCTGCATTGACATTCATAGTCATCCATTTTTTATGCAACCCAATACTGAACTTGAGAAATAAGAAAAATAGCGGCAACACGAATAATAGGTACAAAAACGTCACTGATATTCCCTTCCCCGCTGCACGAGTAGCCTCATGAATGATGGTCAACATATCCCACGAAAACACTTCTCCCGTGATTCTAAGCAAATTGACGTTAGCAAAAGAAATCAGAATTTGAATAAAAAGGAAAATCGATGAAATCCATATGATTGTTTTCAAGTCGTGAAAGAGCGCTAAAAACACACAAAGAATCATCAAGCCCGCAACAAAAAACATGAAATATTGTGGAAATATTCCATAGTTGTTGAAAGCAAATGTGATTGTTTCAATCAAAAAACAGGACAACGCGTAAATCGCAATGAGTCCTATCTTTTTCTTCGTGAGTTCTATCATCCGTTTCTTCTCCTTTTTCCTTCATTATACTACTTTTTTTTATTTTTTCAAGGTTTGATCCTGTTTTAATAAAAAAAAGTCCCCTTCCCTTGAACAAAGAAGGGGACTTATTTTCACTTCACGTCCGCGTTTGGATCAAATCCAAGTCTTCTCAACGTCTCCACAACATACGACTCTCGGTATTCTTGTCCTAATTCCCGTTCATACATTGTTTTAAAGAATTCCTCGATGGCTGTTTCATACGGAATGTTCGCAAGATTGGCAATGATTCTCGTGCTTCTGTCAATCAATTTTTTGTTGGTCGGGAACACTTGAATCATCCAATTCGACCAAACACGTCCAATTTTCGCCATTGTTCCGGTGCTCAAGATGTTGAAGGATACCTTGACCAAAAGGTGAGTCATCAAATCCATAATCGTTCTAGGGACACTTACCGGAATGTGGATCTCTTGATTGGATAGTTTTTCGTTTGAAATATCGCCAAAACGGAGGGCGACACCCCCATCATAATCCTTGATCGTCTCGTTGTACCACTTCATCATTTCCGGATTTGCTGAACCATTGATGTCAATTGCCACCAAATTAGCGGGTCTACGACTATAGCGAGAAGAGTCTTTTTCATTCCCAATCACGTACTTGTGCACTTCATTGCCGCTGACAAGCGGTGGATTATCGATGATGGATTGGCTCGCCCCCATCCGTATGTAATCTTCTTTGGACCATTCCAATCCTTTGATTGGACGTCTAAAGACATGTTGCCATGCCACGGTACTTGGGTAAAGAGGGTCTTTTATGTATGCCCAACTGACCGGGCTCGTCTTATCTTCGAATTTACGAAACGGAGGTAGTGTGAAGGTCGGTTGGCGTTCCGTGGTATCCGTTAAAACATCGATCAAGTAATCGTGTGTAACGTAAGTCACCAACCCGTTTGCTCCATAGGTCGCCGTTTCATATTCAACCGCCTTTGCCAATCCTTCAAGCGCTTTTCCACTTGACAACAATTCGTTGAGCCGAGTAAATTCCTTTGGATATTGATCAATATCAAGAGCACCTACCCCCAAAATCGAGAGTTCATCTTCCGTTAAGTTTTCTTGTAACCATCTCCATGCGGCAACTTCCAAAGCAGCTCCTACCGCAAGCAATTCAACCGTTGTCACTTGCATACGTGTCGAACCGGATACTGCCATGTTTCCTACGAAAAAATTGATGTGGATGATGTTTTCACGTTCAAAAACGACTCTTGCACGATCCAGATACGTGCACAATACGTCTTTTGGATTACAAAATATATAGTATGTCGTACATCCCAAATCATCCGCCTTCAATGCAGATCCGTTAATGGAAGCAGATAACCCGCATTCGGCCAATGCAACAACAACATCACCAGGTCCTACACCGGATTCAATGATTTGTTCGGCACCGAATGTCATATAGTCTTCATAGTTTTCAACGGATCGGACCAAGGCACGATCTCCCCCTGTTGTCAGGCTGTCAGACAAATTGGAAATTTCCATAAAGATTTCTTTTTTTGCAGGGATTTTTTGAATCAGGGACGTCCAAAAGTAGCGCCATGTCGCATCAAGCTGAATTGCCATTCTTCCCGATGCTCCGACACTCGAGAACAAAATTCGTTTTCTTTCATCGATGATGCGTTTGATGTCATCCAAAAAACGTTTGAATTCAGGAGTCTTGAACGATTCGGCTGTAACCGGAGCGATATCCAAATCCGCAGACAGGATCATTTGAACTCCCTTTGCCGTATCCTTTTTGATTGTTGCGCTTAGATTTCTCGTTCTAGGGTTCGACTGTTCGGTGGGAATCACTCCCAGGTGAAATTGTTTTTCGTTTTCAAGGAAATTTTTCGCTGCTTCTTTGTAGTTCAAGATGCTACCCCTCTCAATTTTTTAGTTTTTTTGGTTTATTCGCTTCAAACGTGTGTATTATATCACATCAAATCGAATTTATCAAGTGAAGTTCAGCAGTGCTCTTCATAAGAAATCAAGTCTGTTTGTGTTCTTTGCTAGCACAAGAGAAAAAAGTGTTTTCTCATGATTTCTATTTTCATTTGTCTTCTTTTATCACAATCAATGAAAAGAATGTTTTACGTTTTCTGATAATCAATGTCTGCTTTTCTAGCTTGACTCGTGAGTAATTTAGGACTAATCAAATACATAGTTCCCTCTTTGATAAAATGGGAGGAAGTTTGGCGAAAAGTGAAACTGACATTTGCATCCACGCACTCAGATCGAATGCGAAAAACCCAATCAAAATTCATCGGTCTGGTGTTTTTTCCTGATTCACCACCAACTACAACTAAGTCAATCCCATTTAGATATTTTGAAATCGTTATTGATTCTAGCAGTGGTTGACAAACAATATTCTTATGTTTGATTGGTAAGTTTCTAAAAATCGATAGTCGATAATCAGCACTTTCTTGATCTTCTATGGTACAACCAATAACTACGTTGTCATAACCATCCTTCCAATCATCAGGAATACATGTTAAAAACCGATCAATTCTTTTGGATAAACATAAAAACGTCAAATCGCTTCGTTCTTTGATCATTTGCCAACATTCTTTACGCCATAAATCGGCTTCTTCAATGAAAAAATCACTTTGAAAACACATGTATACGATTTGATTTGATTTCATCACGTATTCATTTTTTTTATTTTTTCGAACCGGTAGATCAAACATGTCTGTTTTCACAATTTTGTTAGTATCAATGTTTTTTTTATTGTCTCCACGGTGAATATAACAATGAAGGCATCCACTACTATACTTATGGCATCCCCGCCACGGACTCCAAATAGCCATTATCATATCTCCTGCTTGATGACTTTTCCAACATACATGATGTGAGAAGAATGTGACATATATTCAACTTTTTCAGATAATTCAATACAAATTTGTAACCATCTTGTTCTCGATGCTTCATCCAGATGGGTCAAGGCTATTAGATTACTAGAAGCAATTCCCTCTTGGCCGAAAAGCGATACCTTAGAAAGACCGCACGAATCCATCAATGGAATGATTTCATCAATATGGATAAAATATGCTTTGGTAAATGCATTGCCATACCAAGAAGTTCCTTGTTTGATACAATCAAAATAATCATTTTCTGTTTCAATGACAATATTTTGTGGGCATTCTGATAAATAATAATTGAGCCCCGCAAACATATGGATAAATGAAACAAACATCAATCCCCCTGGTTTTAAGTATCTCTTTGCCTCTTCTATTGCCTTAACTTGGTCTTGCTTATTGCCTAAATGATAAAGTGGTCCCATCACAAAAATACAATCATATGCATCAAGAGGCAAGTGCGACAAATCTCTTGCATCTGCTTGGTAGGCTTTGATTGGTAAATTCATTTGATGAAATACCTTCTTCGCATGATCAACATTTCCATCTGATAAATCAACCAAGGTGACATCATGTCCTAACGATGCAAAATAACTCGCATATCTTCCTGGTCCGCCACCTATATCTAGTATTGTGGAATTTGGTTTAATGAGTTCTTTCATTTTAGCTTTTGTCACCTCAAACTCAAACGAAAACCCACCCAACCGGTTCCATTCTCCTTCTACGAAGTGATCATAGAATTCTTTGACTACATTGATATCGCTCATACTTTGCTCCTACCTTTGATTATTTCTTAAATCAAATACATACGATCTTTTTGTAAGATAAAACCAATTACCCAATAGAAAACAACTTCAATCTAGAAGGTGTTTTGACTTCACTGTCCTAACCGGTCAAATTTGACATACTGTGTATCGATCAACAATGTTTTTAAGCATACCTATGCCGTTCATAAGAAGAAAAATCTATGTAGTAAAACGAGCAAGTGATATCGATATCATGATGTGGACTTTGATCGAATCAAGATTTGCATTGCATCCGATTGTTTATAAAGCATATCTCCCCACCCTGGGTAAAACAACATAGGGATTTCGCCACCCTCCATTTCATCTCCAAGATAAAAGTAAGACCCCATGGCCATACCGATTGTTTGGAAAACGCGTTTGCCCGTGGATACTTCCGTGATATCAAGTGTGGCTATTAGTGTATTTCTCATTGAAAAATAATACAATTTATCATTGATTTCGGCCAAGCGAATCCAATCATGTCTTCCCTTTAGTTTATTTGGCATTTCTTCAATAACACCATTTTTATAAACAAAGTGTTTGATTTCTTTTAGAGGATTAGAGCGAGTAATGATATGGACTTCATCATCTATTCTTTTAAGTTCGGTATGTTCAACCAATTGACTTTCTTCTTGTGCTTCCGGGAGATTTCGGTAATCAACAATCATAAAATCAGCCCAAACATCATTTTTAAACTCGAATAATTTGACATATTGATAATATGTTGTGTTGTCTCTTGAGGTATCTTGGACACATAACGTGTAGAAATGATTCAAATCGACAAGTTCAATATAACAATACATCAACGAATCCTGGTCAGGATTGGATAACGTTTGGTGCTTTTCCCATCGGTCTTCTAAAGAATGATAGGTGAGTACGGTCATCATTCCACTATATTCCCCATAGGCAATTGCTATATTGCCGAAATGATCCACAGTTACACTTTGTCTAATTTTACCAATGCTAGAAGGCGGATCCACTTCAACACTTCTTTGAAGTGAGATTTCTTTCGTATTTGGATGAAATTGGTATACATACATCATCGTTTTAGCGATTCCAGTATTGCCATTGTTGCCAATATTGATACCAACCGGTTCTACAGCAAAGTAATAAACTAGATTGTGAGTTGCATCAGCAACAACATTACAAGGTCGCTCCGTATCAGCAAAACCGAAGATTTCTGTAACCCCTTGCTCAGTCTTGTGAAAGACACATTGATATGGATTGCTCAAAGAGGGATTACCATTTTCAAAATTCGCATTATCGTAATCAAATGAAAAAATGGTGTCATCAATGATTGCAAGTTTGGATTGATTATATCCCCACCATGAACCATTGTTTTCATGGACGCTTTTTGGAATTGATCGGTAAGAAGTGATTTCAAAATCTTTGTTGTTTATAACAAAAACAATCGGACCTGGAAAAAAGAAAACAACGGTAGCGAAAAAAAGGACGAAACTAATCACAAGGAGTAAGAGAATACTCCGAATCATTCGATGTTTTTTCATTTTATACCTCACTTACTTATTATGTTTTGAATTGATGATGTCAAACCGATTGTAGCAAGTTTATCATTTTCTCCAGAGGTATTCCATATTCGATAGCAATCCCATTAGGAATATAGGCCTATTCACATTGATGTAAATGTACGTATTATCCATCAAAACTTCTTCTTCGTTTGGCTTTCTTGTTTTAAAACCATCAAAGACGCTTTACTTTTAACAAGACCTATTATACTTTTTCTTCTAGATTTACACAATATGGTAAATTAAAAAAGTAGACTGTATCAAAACGATAATTGTCTACTTTTATTGTATCACTTCTTTTTGTATCAAAGTTTATGTTCTTACATGTGTTAGGTCGACTATTTTGATACAATTTCGTACCGCATGAAAATGTTCGTACCCATGTTTAATTAACAAATTTAGTGTATTTAATATTTTATTTTCAAATATAATCAAGAATATTCTAATCACTTTCTATCATGAATAATTTATCTCAAAGATATCCATTAATTTCTTATATTTGTCTTGACCTGCCAAACAAGTCTCTACTAGAAAACCTTTTTCATTTTTCCATTCTTTCAGCCCACGATAATAAAATAATTTAATACTTTCATCAATTGTAAATGGAACTATACCGTGTCTTAAGCATTCTTTAAAAACAATCAATCTCCCAACCCTTCCATTACCATCTTGGAATGGATGAATGATTTCAAAATTATAATGAAATTCAATGATATCTTCAAAAGAAAATGCTTTTTTATTTTCATATTTACCAATTAAAGATGACATGGCAGCAGACACCTCACTGGGTTTTGTTGTTTCTCTACCCCCAACCACATTGGGCCTTAATTTATAATCTCCGACATTGAACCATTCTAGTTTTGCATCACTCGTTCCACTTTTTAATATTCTGTGTAAATCTTTAATCAAGGTTTCTGATAGTGGTTCTAAGGCAGATTTAATCATATAGTCAATACACTTGAAGTGATTCTGAGTTTCAATCACATCATCAATATTCACTGTAGTATCTTCTTCTAATCCAATCGTATTCGTTTCAAAAATATATCTAGTTTGATCTGGTGTTAATCGACTACCTTCAATATGATTCGAATTATAAGTTAAGAGTATTTGAGTCTCATGATAAATACCACCTTTAATTTTATGAGACATTTCTTCTTTTAATCTTTCATAAAGCATAGATGGGTTTTCTACGGTTTCAAAAGTGACTATTTCATTAATGGTTCAAGATATGTATTTGCAAATCGACTCCAATGTTTGTAATGAAATGTATTCGTTTTTCTTAAATTTTGCTCGTGTTGCAGATGAAATTCTTAAATCATCTGATAATCTTGAGATTGAAAGATTTCTACTTTTTAATATCTCAAAGAGTTTCTTGTAATTTACTGACATACCAAATCACCTCTACAGCTATTATACCATTAATATTTAGTTATGTAAACATTTATAAACTATTTATTTATTTATCTAAATATATATAACGAAATGGTTACTCCATGACTGTAAGAACATCATCTAGAATAATCCAATCATCCATATTCTTTTCTCGCTTGTATTGAAATGGTTCTATGGCTTCAAGGTTAAGCACTTCTACTAAACATAGAAATTTTTTCCCTGCCCATCTTTCTATTTGATGTGGAGCAAGCTTTAATTGATCTTGATATGATTGGGTGAAACGCACCGATTCTTCTTCAGTCATCTTATCAGTTTCTATAACTTGTTTTACCATTGCACGATGTGTAATCATTAAATCACTACCTGTTTCAACAAAGTATAACATGTCTCCTTCTTTAACACGTCCACCTAAAGGTACCTTTTTTCCTGCAGCGCCTCGAATAATCATTGTTTTTTCTTGATTAATTAATTTTTGTAGTTCTTTTGCTTTTTTATCGAGATAAACGATGTGGTCAGCATTACCACTTCTATTTTGATACCATGAAGATGTTGACATATCATTTCTCCTATTTATTTAGTTTAACAAAGAGCTTTAACTGTATGAAAAATTGAATCATCTAAATTGACTCGATTCTTTTGTGTATCAAGTTCTTTTTCATTTTACCATATACTATATGATGGGTCTACATATGATAGATGAAAATTCCCTTTATGAGTCAAAAAGGCTTGACACAATTACACTGATATAATAAAAGTAGACAGTATTAATAGATTGACACAGTCTACTTTTTTTGTTATTTTTTATTTGGAGGAACGTATGGAAAACAAAAAACATCAGTATCTTTACACAGCAGAAAAAAAATTTCAAATTATTCAAGATCATCTTAATAATCGTATCGGTATTAGAACATGTGCTACTAAATATAGCATTTCTCCTACTTCTCTTGTTCTATGGTTGAGAGCGTTTAGAGATAAAGGTAAAGAAGGTCTTGAATCGCAAATTGGTAAACATCGCGGTCCAAACAAAGGCAGACCCATTGGAACGTTTAAACCAAAAACTACAATTGAAGAATTAGAAAAGGAAAACTTGAAACTTCAAATTGAGATTGAACGATTAAAAAAAGGTTATCTTACGAAAGGAGTTGGGGCCAAAAAGGAGTTCATTTCTATAAACAACAGGAATTTCAAATCATTGAAAGATTAAGAGAATATCATTCAATTACATTATTATGTCGAATAATGAATGTCAATCGAGCAGGATATTATAAGTGGTTAGTTAGAAAGATTAACCCTTCACAGAAACATATTCAAAGAGAAAAAGACATCGCTATTATTAGAGAAATCCATCGTAGACATCCTTCACGTGGTTATAGATGGATTAGAGCTTATGCAGCGAAACATAGTAATGTAAAGTGGAGTTATAACCATGTCCATTTATGTTGTAAATACTCAGGAATTATCTCCTCCGGAAAACATTATAAATATGTTAAACCCGGTGAAGAGAGAGTTAAATATAAAAATTTAGTAAATTGTTCATGGCGATATTTATCCAGGCCATTAGAAGTTGTGGTATCTGATATGACATCGCTTTATGTAAAAGGTAAATACTATGAGTTAACATTTTATTTTGATGCATTTACAAAAGAAATATTGAGTTACAAATTGACAGAAAGACGTGGAGATACTTCTCCTTATTTTGACGGTTTAAAGGATGTTTTAAATATTATTAAAAAAGAAGAGCCAACAGAACCTACAGTTTTGCACACCGATCAAGGTTCAGTTTACTCTTCAATAAGCTACAACAAGCTCACTAACGATTATAACATAAAACGTTCTATGAGTCGAGCTGGAGCACCTACAGATAACCCAATAAATGAATCATTAAATGGATGGATCAAAGAAGAATTATTCTTAGATTTTCATTTAGGTAAATCAAATGACGTTCACAAATCGATAAGAGAATATGTACATTATTATAATAATGAGCGATTTTCTTATGCATTAAAATATAAAACCCCAGCAGAGTTTAAATCTCAACTAGGGTTTAATTAATGTTTGATACATGTCTACTTTTTCTTGACAAGTGCAAATTGTATCAAACCAATGCTTCTTATATGTCTAAGGTTGTGAGGTTGAATACAATTTTAGCACCCCTACCTTCAAATCGTGTTAAAATTTTAGCACCCTAGTGTCATATCGTGTAATTTTTTAGCACCCTTGCGTCAAATCGTGTAGATTTTTAGCACCCTTATAAAAATGGCTTAACAATGGTGCCGTTGAAGATGACTATTGATACCTAT
>Ga0116204_1000107_pt1 | contig 39329 bp, 50 predicted proteins | sample LakKivwa52mmetaG_FD_94481 | JGI IMG/M metagenome (GOLD analysis project Ga0116204, IMG submission 94481) | Anoxic lake water microbial communities from Lake Kivu, Rwanda to study Microbial Dark Matter (Phase II) - Lake Kivu water 52m metaG | ecosystem: Environmental > Aquatic > Freshwater > Lake... | reverse complement strand
TCAACACACAGGGCATTTTAGACCAAGGGGTATCTTATGAGCACGTTCATCGCACCGAAAGCGCCGGTTATGGTGCGGCGCAGCGCGGCGGCGCGCAAACACTGGCGGGATCTCTGGCGGTTTCTCGAGGCGAACGAGATGGCGGACCTCGTCTACGTGCCGATGGTGACCATCATCGCGATCGAGTTCGGTCTCGCCGAGGATGCTTCGAACGCCATCTACCGGCCGCTCGATCCCACGACCGGAAAGAGGACGAAGCGGACGCTCGAGGAGTACCTCGACGGGAAGAATTCGCAGACGGCGCAGGAGCTCACGTTGCTGCGGGACTCACTGAAGCAGGCAGCGAAGATTGCCGAGCAGTTCGGCACCTCACCCTTAGCGGAAAAGCGCGTCGGGGCGGGAGAGAAGGGAACAGGTGAGTCGCCGCTCATGGAGTATGTCAGGACGGCGAACGAGCGGATGAAGCGGAGGATCTCATAGTGCAGGTCGTTCCGGTTCGCGCGATTGGGGACTACCGGTATCACGCATACACCGAGGCGGTGCTCGAGGGGAAGATTGTCGCGTGCCGGTGGTTGACATTGGCGTGCCGGCGTTTCCTCGACGACCTCGAGCGGATCGCGGACGCGGATTTCGGGTACTACTTCGACGAGGACGAGGCCGAGGCGGCGGTCGATTTCTTTCCGCTGTTCCTTCGGCACTACCAGGGGGACCTCGCGGGGGAGCCGCTGTTTCTCGAGCCGTGGGAGCAGTTCATCATTGCGAACATCTACGGGTGGAAGCGGAAGGTTGACGGCCTGCGGCGCTTCCGGAAGGTCTACGTCTCGGTCGCAAGGAAAAACGGGAAGTCGATCTTGGCGGTCGGGATCGGGCTGAAGGGGCTGCTCCTGGACGGAGAGGGCGGGCCGCGGGTGGTGTGCGCTGCGACCAAGAAGGCGCAGGCGCGGATCGTGTGGGATATCGCTGCGCTTACGCTGAAGCAGAACGCGGAGCTCGTGCGGGAGTTCGGGATCAACATTTCCGAGAGCCTGAACGCGACGCGAATTTCGGTCGTCGGCACCGCGGCCGACTTCATACCTCTCGGGCAGGACTCGAAGACAGAGGACGGGCACAACATCCACGTCGGGATCATCGACGAGTACCACGAGCACCCGGACGCGAAGATGGCGGGCGTCATTAGGACCGCTATGGGCGCTCGATCGCAACCGCTCCTGTTCATTATCACAACCGCCGGCTTTGACATCCAGAGCCCGGCGTACGAGGAGGAGCAGTACCTAAAGCGGATTCTCGAGGGCGGAGCGCGGGACGATTCCTATTTCGGAGTGATCTACACGCTCGACGAAAAGGACGACTGGACGAATCCGGAGATCTGGCTGAAGGCGAACCCGAACCTGGGCGTCGGGAAACAGCCGGAGCAGATCGAGACGCTCGTCCAGGAGGCGCTTCATATGCCGGCGACGAAGCTCCAGGTCCTGACGAAGGAGCTAAACGTCTGGACGCAGGCAAAGTCGATCTGGATCCGGGCGCGGGACTGGTCCGCCGTCCAGGAGCCGTTCGTCGCACCAGCAAGGGCACCGTATTTCGCGGGTATCGACCTTTCGAAAACCGTCGACACGACGGCGTACGCGCGGTGCTTCGTCGTCGAGGATCTGTTTCACATCGCGGTGACGATCTACCTGCCGGAGTACGACATCGACGAGCGGGAGAAGCGGGAGCGCGTGACCTGGAGGCTGTGGGCCGAGGAGGGGCACGTTGTACTCACACCCGGGCGCACGGTCGACTACGACTACATCCAGGCGCAGGTGGTCGCTGACGCGGAACGGTACGACCTGCGAGAGCTCGCCTACGACCCGTTCAACGCGACGCAGTTCATTTCAAACCTCGAAAAAGAGGGTTACGGGGAGCGGCTCGTCGAGTTCTCGCAGAGCTGGAAGTTCATATCGCCGGCGGCGAAGGATTTTCAGTCAAAGATCCTGAACAAGAAGCTCCGGGTCCATCCAAACCCGTGCCTGGACTGGATGGTCGCGTGCACGGAGGTGATGTCGGATGCGAACGGGAACATCCGTCCGGTGAAGCCGGACATCGCGAGCGCGACGAAACACATCGACGGAGTGATCGCCGCGATGATGGCGCTCGATCGAGCGGTGAGGCACCAGACCGAGGGCAGCATCTACGAACGACGAGGAGTGATCAGCGTATGACGATTGCAGGAGTAAGACCTGGGAGGGGAACTACGCGGACGAGGATCTGTAGCGCCTGCAAGCTGGAGAAGCCGATTACGGATTTCCCGAAAAACAGGACGCGGCGCGACGGGGTCGGGTACATCTGCGCGGTGTGCGAGCGGATGAGGAAGCGCGAGGAGCGCCGGCAGACGAAGCTCCCGCACAACGCCGAACCGCACGATAATCGCCCGATGATGGGCGATGAGCTTTTCTCGGTCTATTACGCAAACGCGGATCTCCGGGTGCGGCTGCGGGACGAGGCAAGGATTCTCGCTCGGAAAGCGCGAGAGAAAGACGAATACGCGCGCGACCTCGTCCAGATTGCGTGGATGCATATCAGCATGTGCGTCGTCGATCAGACGATCGACTACTACGCAACGGTCGGGCTGCGGGCGATGTGGCGCGACGAGTGGAAACGCCGGTACCGCGGCGAGTTTGCGCTCGAGTCTCTTGAGTGCATGAGCCGCGCGGAGTACGACATGTGGAGCCGTGGGCATTACTGACCCGTGCGGACATGTGCGGACGTGCGGACACCTAGTATTTAAGAGTGACTAGAGACGATCAAACCTTCAGAGCTCCCTGCAACGGGGGCTTTTTTTTGAGAGCCTGACGATTGGCAAAGACGCAAAGCACCGATACCCGTCCCGGCCTTATCCGGAGTTTGAGGGCGGGCTTGAGGTATGCCCGCGCGGTATGGCGGCAGCAGAGCGTCTCGGATCTCGACATGTGGATCGAGCGCGGCTTCGGGGGAATGGGTTCGAGCGGGATGGTGGTCACGCAGGAGACTGCGAACAACTTCACCGCGTACTACTCCGGGGTGCTCCAAATTTCGCAGACGATCGGATCGTGCCCGCTGCATCTGTTCAATCGCGTAGGGAAGGGGAAAGAAATCGCTTCCGGCAACCTGCTGAACAAGGTCCTTTCGCTTCGCGCGAACCGGTACCTCGACGCCTACCGGTGGAAAGAGCTGATGCAGCACCACGCGATCAACTGGGGGAACGGGTATTCGCTGATCCAGCGCGATGGGAGTCAGCAGATAGTCGGCATGTGGCCGCTCATGCCGGACCGGGTTTCGATGCGGATTCGCGACGACGGCGCTCCTGAGTACGTCTACCGCAGGGGCGCCGGAGACAAGGTCACGTATTCGTGGGAGCGGGTGTTCCACCTGGCGGGCTTCGGGTTCGACGGGCTCCAGGGGTATCCGGTACTCACGTTGTTTCAGGACGCGATTGGGCTCGGGCTCGCGCAGCAGGAGTTCCAGAACCGGTTTCTTGCGAACGGAGCGCATCTCCCGGGGTTCTATGAACACCCCGGAGTTCTTTCCGAGGTCGCGGCGAAGCGGCTTCGGGAAGATCTTGAGAAGGCGTACTCGGGCCTCGCGAACGCCGGCAGATCGCCGGTGCTCGAGGAGGGGATGAAGTATGTCCCGCTAAACATGCCGCTCAAGGACGCGGAGTTCCTGGCGTCGCGGGTTTTCCAGATTCAGGAGATCGCGCGGATTCTGAACATCCCGACTCCGAAGCTGAAGGACTATTCGAAGCTCACGTACTCGAACGCGGAGCAGCTCGCGATCGAGTACCGGACCGACACGATCCGTCCATGGGCGGAGCGGTGGGAAGCGGCGATCAATATGCAGCTGCTCACCCCGGCACAGCAGGACGCCGGCACATTCGCGGAGTTCGACCTGAATGCGATTGCGCGGGGCGATATGAAAACCGAGGCGGAGGCGTATCGCGAAGGCCGGTACGGCGGATGGCTGAATGCGAACGAGATCCGCGGGAAGCAGGGGCTCAACCCGATCGAGAACGCGGACGTCGGAGATCGCTACTGGCAGCCGGTCAACATGGTCGACGCTGCGGCGCCTGCTCCGACGCAGGGCGACACCGAAGAGCTTGAGGCGCCGACTGTTCCGGAAAAACCGGAAGAGTCCGAGGAGAGCAACGAACCGACGGAGAGCGAAGCATGAAGAACAAGTGGTTCAAGATCACCGCTCGCGATGACGCGGCAGAAGTTTCGATTTTCGGTGACATCGGATCTTCGTGGTGGGGAGATTCGGTCACGCTCGCGGACTTTAAGGCGGAGTTCGACAAGATCCGCAACAAGGACGAGATCCGTGTGCTCCTGAACAGTCCCGGCGGCGATGTTATGGACGGCATGGGGATTTACAACCTTCTCTCCGGGGTACGCCAGAAGGTGACCGTCGAGGTGCTCGGCATGGCGGCGTCGATTGCGTCGATTATCGCGCTCGCAGGCAGAGAGCTCGTCATGGGTGAGGGGTCGTTCTACATGATCCACAACCCTATCACGTTTGCCGTCGGAGGCTCCGGGGATCTGAGGAAGGCCGCGGATCTGCTCGACACCGTGCGGGGGCAGATGGTCGGGATCTACGCGCAACACACCGCGATGACTCCCGAGGAGATCGAGGCCGCAATGGACGGAGAGACCTGGTACACCGCTGATCAGGCGGTTGAGGCCGGGTTTGCTTCGGGTGTGGTTGATTACGGAGACACCGAGATGGTCGCGTCTTACGACCTATCGAAGTACCGATACGCTCACGTCCCGGTCGAGATGATTGCGGACGAAAAGCCGAGCGACATGCCGGAGACCATCCGCGAGTTCGAGGACCGTGTGAGAGACATGGGTTTCTCGAGGCGCGAGGCGGTCGCCATTGCATCGCACGGGTTCACGCATCGAGATGATGCGGAAGCCGAGGCAGAGCCCAGGATCGAGGAGCAGGCGCCGCGCAGGAGCGCGAATGCGTCTCTCGCAATTCTACTCGCAGGGGAGAACTGAAGAATGAACATGCTGCAAATGAAGCAGCGGATCGAGGACATCTCGATCGAGCTGAACGGTCTCAAGGCGAAGGCCGAGGCCGGAACCGCCGTGGACGATGATCTCGCCAGGGCAAAGGAGCTCATGGCCGAGCGTGAGAAGGTGAAGGCGCAGCTCGCCACCGTCGAGGCGCTCACCGCGCAGGATGACGGCGTCGAGGCTGTGGACATGCGCGTACAGGGGCCGGCCGCCGAGCAGGAGCCGTATCGGCTCGGAAGCTACCTCGTCGACCTCGTGAAGCACAAGAGGGGGAACCCTCAGGCGCGCGTCGTGAACTACCAGAAGAAGGTGTACCGCGAGTTCGAGATCCAGGCCGCGGTGAGTGGTGCGAGTGAGGCTGTGCCCGCTGACGGCGGGTTCCTGGTCGGCACCGACATGTCCGGCGCAATCGCGGAGCGGGCGTACAACAACAACGTCCTTGCTCCCCGGGCCGACAACTACAACATCACGACGGGCGCCAACTCGATTCGCATTCTCGCCAACGACGAGACCTCGAGAGTGGCCGGATCCCGGCATGGTGGTGTTCGGCACTACTGGACCGCGGAGGGCGGCACGATCACCGGCTCAAAGCCGACCTGGCGCGAAGCCAACCTCAAGCTCAACAAGGGCGGGGTTCTGTTCTACGCGACCGACGAGCTTCTTGCCGACGCTCCGCTTCTTCAGCGGAAAGTCGAGGAGTACGTCGCCGACGAGATCGCCTTTGCGGTCCAGGACGGCATGGTCAATGGTGACGGCGCCGGAAAACCGCTCGGTATCCTAAACGGCGCGTGCCTTGTCTCGGTCGCGAAAGAGACCGGACAGCTCGCGGACACGATCGTGTACGAAAACACGGTGAAGATGTTCGCCCGTTTCTGGGGCTCCGATGCAAACGCCATCTGGATCGCGAACCGGGACATCTACCCGCAGCTCGCGGTGATGAACCTCGCGGTCGGAACCGGCGGCGCTCCGGTGTGGATCCCGGCGAACGGCGCGGCGGGCGCTCCAATGAGCACCCTGCACGGCTACCCGCTCATCTACATCGAGCAGTGCCCGACCCTCGGCGATGTCGGCGACCTCGTTCTGTGCGACTTCTCGCAGTACTACCTCGCCGGTAAGGGCGGAGTGCAGGCCGCGATGTCGATCCATGTTGAGTTCATCGATGACGAGACGGTGTTCCGGTGGATTCATCGCATCGACGGGCAGCCGGCGTGGAGTTCGGCTCTCACCCCGTACAAGGGCAGCGCGACCCGCTCGCCTTTCGTCGCTCTGGCCGCGAGAGCGTAAGGAGAAGGGAACATGAACCAGTTCGTACTTTCTGAGATGGGGAAGCCGATCGTCGGAGTCGCTCCGGTCGATATCGGAGGCGTCGCAAAGACGTCGGACTACTTCTCCATGGCCAACTACTCGCACGCCTCGATCATCGTGGTGTGCGGCGTCATCGGGAACGCGGCGACGATCACCGTGGAGGAGTCGAACAACTCGAGCGGCGGAGCGACGACCGCGATCGCGTTCGATTATTACCAAGTGACCGCCGGTGTGACCGGAGCGCGAACTGCCGCGACGTCCGCGGGATTTTCAACCGGGACGACCGCAAGCTCGATGTTCATCATCGAGATCGACGCGGCGGATCTGTCGGAAGGATATCCGTGGTTGGTTGTAAAAGCGACCAACGCCGCGGCGAACCTGATCGCCATCATTCCGATTCTTTCGGGTGCTCGCTACGCGCAAAAGGTGCCGCCGACGGCGATCTGATAGCTACGGCGAAAGTTTCATGCGGGCGGCCTGATTCCGGGCCGCCCGTTACTCTCGACACAAGGAGCCTGAAACATGGTAAGGGCTGATTACAAAGACAAATTCGGGGGCAACCTCGGATTCTACGACGACTCGAGCTTCGAGACCTTTGACATCAAGAAACCGGTGGCCTTCATCGACGATTTCTGTGGAGCGGACGTGGTTATTCCGGCTTCCGGCTCGGATGAGTCCGGATGCAAGTGGACCAAGAAAATCGTGGGCGCGGCGCCTCCGACCGTTGCAAAAACCGCGAACGGAGTCAACGGATTTGTGCTCTGCTCGCTGACGGCCGACGACCAGAAGCAGGACGCGGCGCTTCACATGGACGACCAGCTCATGTTCTCGATCGCGCAGGGCGCGATTTTCGAGACTCGGCTGTCGTTGACCACGCTTCCGACCGTCGATTCGGTGGCGTCATTCGGGCTCTGGGGAGCCTGGGGCGACGGCGGCTCAGCCTATCGCGTAGGCTTTGAAGTCCCTGCGGGTGGGATCGTGACCTGCGAGTCGGACGACAACGCAACCGACACCTCCGCGGCCACCACGACCACGCTCGTCGCCGGAACGTACTACGTGTTCCGGATCGACTGCACCAACCAGGCAGACATCAAGTTTTTCATCAACGGCACACAAGTCGCGACCTCGACCACGTTCAACAACGCAGCCAGCGCGGCGAACTCGAAATGTCAGCCGCACCTTGGCCTGTACAAGGCGAGCGGCGTCGGCGTCGGAGTCCTGTCGGTTGACTACGTGAAGGTCTGGCAGGACAGGAGCTAAAAAAGATGATTACCACCAAACACGTCAACAACGCGCTCGTCTATTACGACGACCGCTACGACAACCGCTGGATCGATGCGCTCGGCGAAAACGTGCGGAAGTACCTTCCGACGGCCGGGCCACCTCGAGATGACACGACGCTCAACCTGACCGAGTGGACGGTAACCGAGGTCGACGTCGGAGCGGGCGATACGTCGGTTACCTCGTCGGTCACGGCCGGGAACTGGGCGCTCGTGACGACCGCTCAGAACGAAAATGACGGAATATCCTCGATGCAGCTCAACGGGGAGACCTTTGAGTTCGCAGTCGGACGGCCGTGCTACTTCGGCATCCGGTGCGCTGCGAGCGATGCGACTCAGAGTGACCTCCTCGTGGGGCTCGCGGAAATCGACACGACGCTTCTGGCCGCTCACGCGATCAACGTGGCGGGAGACGGCGCGTTCTTTTCGAAACTCGACGCAGTAACCACGATCAACGCCAACGCGTACAACGGTGGGGCTTCGACGGCGCAGGTCGCGGTTTCGACGGCGCTCGACACGGGGTATCACACCTACGAGATCTACTTCGACGGCGTGGCCACGATCTACTACTACTTCGACGGGACGCTCGTGACCAGTGCGAGCTCTTCGGGCATCACCGCGGCGTTCACGCCTTCGATCGGGTTCCTTGCCGGCGAGGCTGCGGCGAAGACGCTCGAAATTTCTTGGGTGCGCTGCATCCAGGTGCGCTGATGTTTCGCCAGTATTCAACCGGGAGCGGCGCGATAAGCGTCGCTCTCGATCCCGGGCGGGACTACCAACTCGACTCCTTGCGGCTGCACTTTTCCGCGGCCGCAGCAAACGAGAATTTCACGGTGACGCTTGATTCGGTGGCCGGGGCCGAGTACGACGCGGTCGTTTTGACGCAGAGTACCAACGGCATCACCGACTACGTCTACCAGTGGACGAGGGAGCCGAGCTTTCGCAACGGGGACATACTCAAGTTCGCGTGTGTCAATACCAACCTCCGCACCTGGGGGCTCGAGGTGATTTGGAGGTGACGTCTATCCCTGGCATGCACAACCACCCATGAAAACGAAACTGATCACTGCACCCACGATCGAGCCGGTGACGCTTGCCGAGCTTGAGGAACATCTGCGCATTGGGTCCAACAACTTCGCCGACGATATCGACGCGGTCCAGTCGATCGCGCCGGCGGCACATGTGATCGCGGCGGCGTATTCGCTTCTCGGGACCGGAGTCGACGTGCTCAATTATCGTGCTCTCGTGGTGTTTAGCGCAGGACTTTGCGGCGCGGGCGGATCGGTAGCGGCAAAGATCCAGGAGTCCGACGACAACGTGACGTTCACCGACTGGACCGGGGGCGCATTTACGACAGTGACCGAGGCGAACGACAACACGACCTACGAGAAAGCCTATACCGGGATCAAGCAGTACATCCGGGTCGTCTGTACCGTGGCAGTGGCTACGTGCTCATTCGGGATCAGCGTGGTTCGGGAGTCGCCGTACAGCGTCGAGGACACGTACCTCGAGGGGCTGATCGTCGCCGCGCGGAGGATCATCGAAAACGTTACCAACCGCCGACTGATCGAACAGACCTGGGAGCTCGCGCTTGATGAGTTCCCGGGCGCCGACTTGATCCGGATTCCGTACCCTCCGCTGAAGTCGATCACGAGCGTGACCTATTACGACGTCGATGAGACGGCAGCGACGTTTGCCGCCACGAACTACCACGTCGACACCTATGGGGAGCCGGGGAACATCGTGCTTGCCGACGGATCGGTGTGGCCGAGCACCACGCTCCGGACGGTCAACGGAGTGGTGGTGCGTTACGTCTGCGGGTATGGCGACGAGGTGACCGACGTTCCGCAGGAGTACCGGCAGGCGATCAAAATGCTCGCGGCCGAGTTCTACGAACACCGCGAGGCAACCGACCGGCTCTACACCACGAAGTTCTCCGAGCTGCCCTACGGGGTGCAGATGATCCTCGGGCTCGAACGGGTGGTGCCGGTGTGAGGGCGGGAGAGCTGAGAAACCGCGTCACTATCGAACGGTCGAGCGATCCGTCGAACTGGGGCGCGACCGCTGCGTGGTCGACCTATGCGACGGTGTGGGCCAAGGTCGAGCCCGTAAGCGGCAGGGAGTACACCGAGGGACGGCTCGTCCAGTCGGAGCTCACGCATACGGTGACGATCCGTTGTCTTTCGGGGGTCAAGGCGGACATGCGCATCAACTTCGAGGGCCGGTATCTAAGGATCGTCACGGTCAAGAATGTGGACGAACGCAACCGTGAGCTCGAGCTCATGTGCACGGAATTGATCTGATGGATGTCGAGATCGTCCACGAGTCGATCGATTACGACGAGCTGTTTTCGCGGCTTTCGAAAGAGCTCGTCAACCAGTCGCTGCCAATCGTGCAGGCCGAGGTCATGGGCGTTCTCAGGCCGCACCGGATCACGGGCGAGACCGAGGCGAGCATCAAGACTCGTCCGGTGTCGGAAACAAAGCAGTCGTTTCGGATATTCGCCGAAGGCGAGGGCGACTCGAAACGGTTCGTGAAAGAGCAGAAGGGCCAGGCCGGGGAAGTGTACACCGATGTCGTCTGGGCTCCAATCCTGGAGTACACGGCGGTTCCGTTCATGCGGCTCGGGGCGTTGCTTGCTCGAAAAAAAGCACGGGCGCTGATCAAGCCGATTTTCGGAAAAACGATGCGCGGCGTGATCAGCATGAAAAAGCGGCGGAGGATGTAAGTGCCGAGCAGCTATATCGACCAGGCGCTTATCTATACCGCGAAGCAGGCGACCGCGGTTACGGCCGTGTTCGGGCAGAGGATCTATCACATCCGGGCGCCGCAGCGCACCGAGAAACCGTACGCGGTGCTTCGGGTTGTTGCGCCGTCGAATGAAATCGAGACCTTCGACGATGACGCATACGGTCAGCCGCTGTGCCAGTGGACGTGTGTCAGCGATGACAAAAAAACGCCGTGCGATGCGTTTGTCGGCGCGCACGCGCTTTTGGACGTGTTTCGGAATTACTCGGGCAGCATGGACGGGGTAGCCGTCGACTACATGGAGATCCGCGGGCCGATCGAGATCGAGCTTCCGCAGACGCAGGACATCGCGTGTATCGTAGAGCTGATACCGCACTATGTGGAGCCGTAGATGACGATTCAATGGGCGCTACAGCATGCCGGGATCGGGAACGCGCTGGGGTATTCGACGATGGAGCGAAGGCTCCTCGAATCGCTGGTCGCGAAAGGCGTTACGTTTGCGGAGTCGAAGGTGCTCGTGCACTTCATTCCGTTTTACTTCATGCAGATCAGGCGCTTTCGCCACAACGTTTTGTACTCGATGTATGAGTTTGATCGAATTCCGGCGCAATGGAAAGGGCAACTGGAAAAGCCTGAGTTGATCATCGTTCCTTCGAAACACAACCAGGAGGTGTTTCAGGCCGCGACCAGCAAGCCGGTGGTGATATGTCCGGCGGGTGTGGATTCGATCCGGTACACGTTCAAGGAGCGGAACAAAGCCGATCCGTTCGTGTTTCTGTACGTGGGCGCGAAAAACGCGCGCAAGGGTGTGTGGCACGTCGCGAAGGCGTGGGAACTGTGGAACGAGCGATTTCCGGAGCGCTCAAACAAGTCGGTTTTGATCATGAAAGAAACCGAAGAGGGTATCGCTCAGGAACTCAAGCAGGTGACCAGGAACGCATACGTCGACACGCGGGTGCTCCCGCTGAGCGAGGAAGAAGAACGAGAACGCAACCTTCCGACGCTTGTCTCCCTGTACCACTACGCGCACTGCTTCCTGTTCCCGACCATGGGGGAGGGATTCGGCTTGACGCTTGCAGAAGCGATGGCGACAGGACTGCCGTGTGTTTTCACGCCATGGAGCGGGTGCACCGATCTTGCCGACGAGCTTGTTGCGTATCCGATCAGGCACGGCATGAAGCGGATCGATTTGCAAGATCCGAGCGGGGCCGAGATCGAACCGGTCTGGGCGGCGGATCCCGACATAGATTCGATCGTGGAGCGCATGGACGAGATCTACACCGACTACAATCGGGCGCTTGAGAAGGGCCGGATTGCCGCGACCAAGATGCGCGAGGCTTTTACCTGGGAGCAAGCCGCGAATCGGTTTATTGAGATCATCAACGCATGCTATGGGGAGGACATGGCGGCATGAATATCAATCTCGGATGCGGCGAGCGCAGGCTCGACGACAAGTTTGAGGGCGGATTCGTCAACGTCGACTTTCGAAAGACGGCGATCGTCGACGTGGTGCACGACCTGACCAAGTACCCTTGGCCATTCGCAGACGAGGAGTTTGATAACGCCTACGCGATCGATGTCGTGGAGCACATCCTGCACGTGTTCCCGTTTGTCGATGAGGTCTGGAGGATCGTCAAGCCGGGCGGGAAACTGTACATCCGCACGAGTTATTTCGAGACAGAGCAGTCATACACGGACCCGACGCACTTTCATTTTTTCACGCTTCAGTCCTTCGATTTCTTCGATCCCACGACCGGGATCGGGAAGCAGTATCACTGGTACACCGATCGCAAATGGAGAATCCTCAACAAGGGCCGTTCCGGCGAGGAATCGGTGTTTACGATGGAGAAAATCATATGAACCTATTAAAATGTCCGAATTGTGGACTTCAGGTCGAGTCGCCGTTTCGTGCCGCGGTGTGCGTGCGATGCGGAAATATCGCGACGATTCCACCCCTCACCGATGGAAAGTTTGAGCAAGTCGGTGAAGACAACGAGCCGATACAGCCGGAGCCAAAGGCACCGGTTTCGGGTAAAAACAGATCGCCGGAGGACGGCGGGAGGGTATTCTAATGGCAGGACCGGACAAGGGGTATCTGGGCGCCGTCTATAGTGGCGCGAACAAAATCGCCGAGATCAACAGGTGGCAGTTCAACCCGGAAACGAGGATCTCGGAAACGACGGCGTTTGGAGATTCGGCGGTCAAGAGGATTTTCACGATCAAGGACTGCTCCGGATCGTTCGACGGAAACGCCGACAAGTCGGACGCCAACGGACAGAACGCGCTGATCAGTATGCACCTGTCAGGAGGAACGCCGGCGGCCGTATTCCTGTATCTGTACGTCTCTGGCTCACAGGGCTACTACGGCAACGCCCTCGTGACGCCGACGAAGTCAGCCGACGCGAACGCGCTCCAGACTTTCAGTGCGACGTTTGTCGAGTCTGACGTCTGGTACACTAACATCCCGTAAGCGCAAAAGAGGAGGAGCTGATGCGCCTGGCAATTTCGAAAGAGGGCAAATACATCCCGGAGTGGCACGGCAACCGCGACCTGGCGGATTCCGAGCAGTTCTACGTGACCTATCAAAACCTGTCGTCGGATGAGCGTGCGCGATACGAGAAAAAGGGGCAGATGCGCGTGCTCATCCCCGACGTGTACAACGCGAAAGACGCGGATGTCGACGAGGCGGTAAAACGGGTGACGGTCAAGGCCGCCGACGGAGAATACACGCCGCCGTCGATTGATGTCACCGGGATTCTCAGAGCAATGAAGCCGACGTTCCATAACTTCGAACTTGAAGACGGCACGCCGGTGGTGTCGTGGGCCGACTTCCTGAGGCTCCCCGTCTCTCGAGAAAACGGTCTCGCGCTACTGAGAACGGAACTCGAGCGCGAACTACCCTCTACGCAAGAAGCGATTTCGGAACCAGACAAAAAAAACTGAAACTCGCCTTCTGGTGCGTGCTAAAGAAATTCCACCAGGAGGCGGTGTATCACTGGAAATCCCTGCCCGACAACAGCCGGATGGTGCTCGAGGGCGAAACTCCGGGATACCCGGGGCTCGTGCTGCAACTGAACCGAGCGATTGATCTCATGACGCCTGAGTTCGCCACGTGCCTTTCGATGTGGAACGCTTGGAACGCTCACAACGCGCTTCCGTATTCCGGAGGCAAATGGGAGCAGCCGGCGCAGGTCAGCGAAATACTCGACTTATTCGACGGCATCTACGCGCGATGGAGTAGCTAGAGCAGATGAGTGTAGCCGAAGAACTCAAGATCCTCGTCAAAGCAGAGGTCGACAAGGCCAAGCGCGATCTTGCTAGCTGGCGCGGCGAGGTAAACAACACCGTCCGCAACATGCAGAACTTCGCGAAAAGCATGATCGGCGTCGGATCGGTCACGGCTGGCGTGGTCATGCTTTCCCGGGCGTTCAAAGAGAATGTCGTCGAGGGCATACGCTTTACCGCGCAGATCGAGAAACAGACCGTTGCGTTCGAAACGCTTCTCAAGAGTCTCCCGAAAGCCGAGATCCTGATGCAAGACATCCAGCGCTTCTCGGCGGAAACTCCTTTCCAACTCGAGCAACTTACTCGTGCGGCACAGGTCCTCGTTGCGACCGGGACCGAGGCCGCCGAGGTGACGCAGGTCCTTGAGGATCTCGGAAATGCGGCCATGGGCGACGCCTCGAAGCTCGATCGACTCGCAGACGCGTACGCCAAGCTTCAGACCAAAGGCAAAGCCTCACTCGAGGAGATCAACCGGTTTACCGAGGCGGGAGTACCGATCCTCGACGCCCTCGCGACCCGCTACGATCTGACTCGAGAAAAGCTTTTCGAGTACATCTCAGCCGGGAAAGTCGGATTCGAAGAGGTCAATCAAGCGCTCCAGGATCTGACCAGGGGCGAAGGCGCGTTTGCGGGCATGCTCGAAAAACAGTCGCAGACGCTCGACGGCTCGATGTCGACACTCAAAGACAACGTCGCGCTTCTTCGCATGGCGTTCGTCCAGGACCTCGTTCCCGCGATCACCGACGCAGTCCAGGGCATGACCGAGTGGGTCATCAAGATCCGCGAGGCAAAAGAGGAAGCCAGCCTCGGGCGAGATCTTCGCAGCAACATGGAGAGGATTCGGGACACCGACTATTACTCCTCGCTCTCTCGCGAAGAACAGAAAAAGCTCGTTCAAGATGCGATAGCTGGGCTTCCGGCTGCGCGAGACACCGCGCAATCCAACATGTTCCTACAGAGTGGCCTCACTGGAGGGTGGGGCGCTTCGCGAGCGATGCAAGAGTACCAGGTCCAACTCACGCAGCTTGAGCAAGATCGATCATACCTCAACAACATCATGCGCGGAATCGATCTCCAGGAGCGCTACGCGGGTCAAAACTCGGCGATTCAGCAGGCGATGCGGGAGATCTCAGAGCTTGTTGCTGAGCTTCCGAGCATCCTTGACGGTTCGGCGCGAGCGCAGGCGATCGAGATCCGCCAGGCGCTCATCGATGCAACCGGCATGAACATCAACCAGATCGCCGCGACGTACAAAGACACCTTCCAGAGTTTGTTTAATCAGGCCTGGAATTGGAGTCCACAACAGGCGCAGCTCGGAGAGTTCCCCGTGGCGTCGCTGTATGGCATGGGGATCAACCCGAACGAAATCGAAACGCGATGGAACCTGACGGGCCCGGGGCGCTCGGTCGATTGGGAGAGCATGCTTTACGACGCTCCCACGCCTCCCAGGGTGATGGAGTATCCCGAGCTCGATCCGGCCGCCGGGATAACAGGAGACTCCCGCGCTCTTGAGTGGGCGCTGGATCGAGGAAGCGACTTCACATTCAAACCGCCGACGCTCGAGCCCTCCGATATCGAGGACGCTACCGATGCGCTCAATTACTACGGCGTCGAAGCCTACGAGGTCGCGCAGCGGCTCTCGGAGCTCAACTTTGTTACCGAGGAGCAGTATTACTGGCTCCAGGACTACCAAAACCAACTGGAGGGAATTCCTGAAGTCGCGGATGCGGCAGCCGAAGCGATCAAGGAGCTCGGCAAGTCCCTCGATGAATCGCTTCAGACGACCGGACTCCAGGCATTCAAGGACATGGCTACCGCGCTCGGCACGTCGATGGTTGATGCAGCGTCCGGCGCAAAGGACTTTCTCTCGGCGGTGACCAATGCCGTCTCGTCGGTGATCCGCGCAATCGGAGACTACCTTCTGCAAATGGCGACGGTGTACGCACTCGCTCAACAGTGGGGCAAGGCTGCGGCGGCACTCGGCGCAGCGGGCGCGGCGTACGTGCTTGCCGGTACCGTCAACGCCGCGGGAGCGCAGCAGGTGTCTCAGATGCAAGCGCAGAACCAGGGCGCCTCGGCGTCCTCTGTATCAGTTCGACCGGTGACCGTGAACGTGTTCGGCGACATCACCGACGGCGATCGTACAACCGCGAAGATCGTCTCGGCAGTCAGAAGCATGGGGGCGCCCGTTTGATCAAGTCAATTCCGTCCGCGTGGAAATCACACCTAAAGACCGGCACGCTCTCAACTCGAGACGATCGCACCTACATCAACCTCCGTAACGCGCGTTACCCGGACATCGCGCGAGATTGCCGCAGTTACGTCGATCGCGGAGACTGCGAATCCACCACGGCGCCGACGCTCAGAAGTGAGACGTCGGCCACTACTTCAAACGCCACGTTCGCACGATCCTCCGGGTGGTCGCATCGAGGTGCATACTCATATCTCCTCACCAAAACCAACGCGGCGGGTACGGAGGCGTACGTCGCACTGCAAGACGGCGTGCTGACGACGGACATGCACGGCTTCATCGCCGGAGAAACGGTCGACTTCATCGCCTGGATCTACGGGAGCGGGCTCGCGGCGGGAGACGTGCTCATCCGCGTGCAGCAGTACTACGCGGCGACATGGAACTCGACGACGCTCGATACGTGCGCAACATCGGGGACAGAAGAAAAGCTCTACGGTACGATCACGCTCAACTCCGCGTGTGCCGCGGTGCGCTTTGAAATCGCCTTCAAGTCCACTGTTGCCATCAACCACGCGGTGTACGTAGACGACATCGAGATCTACCGGTACCCAACTTTTACTCTCGCCCGCGAGGATAACCTCATCGACCGGGGGAATTGCGAGAGTACGACGTTACCGGGGATACTCGGCGAGATTGGCATTTTTGACGGGACAAGCGCAGCGAGAAGCAGCGAACAGAAAAGGAGTGGCGACTATTCGATAAAGCTGATCGGGGATGGTGATGTCAGCTACCTTGCCGTAACAGATAATATCAACACTAAGGATTTGCATGGCATATGTTCCGGCGAGACAATAGAAGCGGAGGCGTATGTTTATGTGCCTTCTGTCGGCGGTCCCGCGCTAAGCGAAGTTACGCTCCAATTGCAGTACTACACTACCGCATGGGTAGCAGTATCTGTAGCGGTAAGTGTTGCAGATACATTTCAGAAATTGACACTATCTCACACCCTTCCGAATAAGGTGTATGCATGGCGATGTTATGTGCGAATATCTGCCGATTCTGATCCTGACGAATACATTTACGTAGACGACATTCGCGTTACTCGACACAGCGTACCCGGTTCTCACTATCTCTCAGGCGGGTACACTGAGCACCTTGTCACGCTGCCTGATACCTTCACGCTACGGGTCAAGTTCAAGCCGAACTTCGCGTATGATATAGGGAGTCAACAATATATCATAGGATGGTATGTATCGGCAACTCAAGAGATGCGAATCTATTATGGGAATGCGACTGATGATTTTCGCGTAGCGTGGGAAGATAATGGTACCATACGATCGCTTAATTCAGCGCAGTACGACAACGGTACCTCACATCGCAATATCAACCAATGGATTGAATTGATAGCTGCTATTGATTTAACCACAGGATCAACCGCCGGGTCTGCGCTCTACATGAACGGAACGAAAGACGATTCGACGTGGAGCGGTAATATTGATGCCAAGACTACCGTATTCAACAAGCTACAGATTCGCGCATACAACGGCACGGCTGGAGACTATCAGATAGCCTACTGTGAGATGATACCGAACTACGTAGCCACGGATGCGGATGTAGCGAACGACTTTGCGAACGTAACCGCCGAGCGGATATGGTGGAGCTTCGACGGGCATGGGACGGGAGAAGCGCGAGTCAACGTATCGAGATTCGTACAGTCGATGTACCTCGAAAAAGGAGTAGCGAACAGGCTGTCTGGCGCGCACAGCGCCAACACGATGAGCGCTACGCTTTGGAATCTGTCGGGGCAATTCTCGGATGATCAATACGCGGTGTATAATCCGTCGCTTTACCAGTTCAATGGAACCGTGGATCAAAAATACTTGCGTCGGCGCGGAGACGTAACGGTCGAATCGTGGTACAACGGCGACTTCGATACGGTATTCAAGGGTCGATTATCCGAAAGCGGATTCTCGCGGACCTCGCAGCATACCAACCTCTCGAGCGTATCGATCTCAGCCGCGGATTCAGCGATGCGGCTTGCCGAAGGCATCGCCGGGAAAGGCAGAATTCACGACAACGTGCAGATGGTCGACGCGTGCCGGGGCAACTCGTTACTGCATCTGGCGGCGCAAGAGGGGCGGCCGTACGTCAAGCAATACCTCGCGATCAACCGATTCGAAGAGGCGACAATCACGGGCGCGTGGGTGCAGGGAGCAAACACGACGCTCTCCAGGCAGACGACAAATCTTTTGTTTGGTTCGGCGCATGGCCGGATTGTGGTTGCCGGAGGAGCGGGGGAGACGCATCAGTCGGTGACGTTTGCGGCCACCGAGAGGCTACACGTCGGACAGTCGTACACGCTCATGGTGTGGTTGCTATCCTCGGCGGCGGCTGCGGTTGTGGGCGGCATCGGAATCTACGAGTACGACTCGGGCGGAACGAATGACTCGTCCGTCGAAGACATCGCGCTTGCCGGGGGCGAAGGGTATGTCCTGCACACGGTGACGCATACCATTACCGACTCGGACAGTATCGGACTCCTCGTGCAGATAAACGGCGACAATGGAGACACGATAGATATCGGTGGCGCGATGCTCATCCCCGGGACCGAGGCGATCGGCTGGTTTGCGCCGTCGTCGTACGAACTTGGGCTCGCGGCATCGGGCGGAGAGGTAAGCTCCGACGACGCAGACCTGGCGCCGTACGAGATATTTGGCTTCGACGTCGACGCATATGCGCTCATGCATCCATGGCGGCGGGTTACGCAGTATGAAAACATCTGGAACCTCATCAAGTCGGTCGCAAATGCAACCGTCCCGAGATACATCGGATTTAGTGAGTGCGGCACGTTTTTCCATCGAGCGGTGCTTGCGGATGGATTTTCCGAGCCGATCGCCGAGGAGTCAATTGACGAAACAGTCGTGCGAGCTCCGGTATCGAGCGAACTCCTTCCGATCGAGTACAACCGTGTGATCGGGCATGCGCAGCGAATTCAGAAGTGGAATCAGGTCATGCAGATGTGGTCGCTCCGTTCCTCCGGCGCGTACGACGTCAACGAGGACGGCTACGTAGCAATTGATGTAGCCGACGGCACCACGTGGCCGGATGCTGACCTCTACGCCCTGTACGGAAACGACATCGCAGGGACGCCGGTTGACGCGACCTTGCCGACCATGCAGAGCTCGTCGATCGAGCAGCTCAACGCCTTCCAGATGATCGTGCGCGGCATCCATCAGGGGACGGCAGCGGTCCTGAATGCGCCGAAGGATCTGCTTCGCATGGCGCTCGGGATCCCGACGAGCTCACAGCAACAGCCGACCGCGACGACACCTACGGCACATACTGGAGGCTACGAATTAGGGATCGAGTACCAGTACGGCTCAATCGATGCGTGGCGCGAGGCGATGTCCGCGCAGATGGAGTCACGCCTGTACCCGAACTACCAGTCTCGCATGCGCGGGGGGATGGCGCTCATTGGTGTCCGCGGCGCTTCGCTCATCCACAAATCGACCGAATCGAGCGACGGGCTATCGTCGCTCACGATCGACAAGTTCGACTATGAGACTCATCCGGATGGAGCGCTCATCCGGATGTCAAACAGCTCGGGCGGCACGATCACGCTGAAAGAAATGACAATCCGCGGGCGTCCGGTGACCGCCTTGACCGGAGACGAGGGATACGTCGTCGACGACATGCTCGACACGGAGAGCATTGCGCGGCACGGAGAGCGTGCGTTCTTGCTCGAAGGACCCGACTTTGTCGATCAGACGCAAATTGAGGAGGCGTGCGAGTACTACTGGAAATACACGCGGGCCTCAAAACACATGCACCAGTTCGAATGCTTCGGGACTTGGCACTGGCTCCAACCCGCAACCTGGTATCGCTTGACGATCGGGCTGGCCGGTGAGACCGAGTACGTCGACTCCATTGTCGAGCTGTACAACGTCCGCATTGGCAGATCAGCCGGCGAACATGGGCAGAGCGTAATCATGATGCGCGAGGTTGAGGAGCAGTTCAAGCTTGATAGCAACATCTTCGCTCGGATGAAGGCGCGAGGCTATCAGCAGCGCTACATCAGCTCCAAGCCGATCCTCTACGTCGCATCGCAGTACTCGACAACCGCGGCGGACATCTACTGTGACGGGACAGCCGACGACGTCGAGATTCAGGCCGCGATCGATGCGGTACACGAGGTGTTTGCCGGGGGTACGGTGCACTTACTTCCGGGGACCTACAACACCACGGCGGCATTGACGCTGTATAGTAACGTCATCCTTGAAGGCGAGGGAGTGGCCTCGCTCATCAAAAAGAACTGCAACGACTATGCGGTAAAATTCGTAGGCGGTGCAGGAACCGAAGTCACAAGCGCCGTGGTGCGAGATCTTATGATCACAAAGGACGCGGCTGATTCGAACAGCAAGTACCTCGTGTACCTCGACTACGCAGACGCGTGCAGCATCCTTAATGCAACAATCGACGGTGGTCACACGACCAACATCTACGTGTCGGCAAACTGCGAAAACAATCGCATTGTCAATGTCATCAGCACCACTTCCGGCGCGCGTGGTATCGATGTGCGCGGCAACGAGACGACGATTGATACTTGTACCGCTGATACGAATACCACCGATGGTATCTACGTCGCCGCGACCGATTGTGTAATCTCGTCGAACAACGCTCGAAACAATAGCGGATATGGTATTTACATCGATGGCCTTCGTAATTCGTATCGTGGCAACCAGCTTTACAATAACACCTCGACTGCGCCGACGGTAAGCTATGATCAAGATTTCGTGCAGATGGTTGATGGTACTGCGGACCAGGTGGAGATTAACGAGGCGATTACGCATTTATCGAGCGGCGGCGAGGTCGTACTCAGCAGGGGTGCGTTTGCCCTAAGCGCAGCTATCGCCATGGCAAGCAACGTCGTACTCCGTGGTCCGGGGCATTCAATTACGATTACGAAAAACTGTGACGACTACGCGGTGAAATTCGTGGGCGGCGCTGGTACCGAGGTTACGAATGCCGAGCTTGCCGACGTATACATTTCAAGAAACGTTGCAGACACAAATAGCAAGTACCTTATATATATGGACTATGCCGATGATTGCCGACTTTCGTCGGTGTTTGCTTCCGGCGGTTACACGACGAATATCTATGTATCAGCAAATTGCGAGCGAACGAAAATGGCGAACACGGGCAGTGATCGAAGTGGCGCTCGCGGATTTGATGTGCGCGGCTCGTACACGATAATGACACAGCTGGTAGCGTATGACAACACGACCGACGGCATATACATCGCCGCAACCGACTGTTCGCTTGCCGGTAGTTCTGCGGCAAACAATAGCAACTATGGAATCTACATCGATGGCTTGCGAAATGGCTACGCTGCAAATCACCTCTACAACAACACGAAGACAGCTCCCACGGTAGGATACTCGGAAGATTTTATCCAGATGGTCGATGGTACCTCGGATGAAGACGAGATCAACGAAGCGATCAACTACTACGCAAGCGGCGGGAATGTATGGCTATCTCAAGGGCAATTTAAAATCGACGGATCGATTGTATTGAAAAGCGGGACCGAACTCTACGGGGAAGGTTACTCGACAGATATCAATACGAACTTCGCGGGGGCAGACGAAGCGATTCAGGGCGACGGCGGAAGCGGGAGCGAGCTGGTCGGCATGTATATACACGACCTGCGGATTTCGAAAACTGACACGACAAACCATACTTTTATCGATCTGGATTACTGCGACGACGTGATAATAGAGCGATGCTATTTTGTAAACGCGCATTGGTTGAGCCTCTACGCTCAGTATTGCGATAACATACGAATATCAAATTGTAACTTTAATAACCTCGCGCACGCCACGAACGCGATGTGCTACCTGGTCCAGACGACGAAGGCGATCGTCGACAATACGCGGTTCTACGGTGCGGCAGGATACGGACTGTTAATGCAGGGCGCGGGCAGCGGTGTGACTGGATCGGAAGCGGTTGTGAAGCATAATTTCTTCGATGATACCAACGGCGTATTGATATCTGAGTTTAGCACGGCGGTAGTACAAGGCAACACCGTAAAAAACGATGGCGTAATCTCATTCGGGCATTGCAATGGGACCGTCGCGAATAACATCAGTGATGCGGCAGACGGAATACTCATCTATGGAACGTGCTATGCGGTACAAATAGAAGGAAACTCGGTTGTTGACTCGACGACCTATGGTATCAAGATTGACGATGCGACGTGCACCTATTGCGTAGTAAGCAACAACACGATTTATGATCCGACGGCAGAGGGGATACTGATCGAAGGGAAGTGGACCAGCGTCAACGCAAACACCATTTACGGCGGCACCGATGGAATATCGGTAGCGAATGCATACAACATCATATCGCAGAATGAGATTAACGATTCGGGTGATGATGGCATCTACGGAACTGCTGACGCGGAAAACTGCAACATCGTCGGAAATCGAATAGATGCGGTGACGGATGACGGAATCTACTGGCTTGCTGAAAACGCAATAATATCGTCGAATAGTGTCGGCGGCGGTGACCGCGCAATCGTTGCCGCGGGTGACTATACCGTCATATCGAGCAACTCGACCGGCAACACGGCAAATGACGGAATTGTCTTATCGGGAAGTCATGGGAGTATCACCGGGAACGTTGTCTATTCATCTGGAGATATAGGAATATATATACTCGCGGTAACGTGTTTAAATAACACCGTCACCGGCAATCGTTCGTCGAACTCGACAAATAGCAACTACACCAACAACGGAACCGGCACGACTGCGACCGGAAACGATTTTACGTAGGAGGTATCTATGGCAATGACGCGAGTATGTGACCTGTGTAAGGCGAGCGCGATGACGAAGTGCTATCAGTTCCCGGTGCCGTCGGTACTCACCGACAACAGCGGGCTCGAGTTCAAGGCGATCGATCCAAGCATGTCGGACCTCTGCCCGGAATGCGTCGCAAAAAGGCCGGGCGAGGCGATCGCGCTTCTGCTCAAGAAAGCCGAGGGGTAATTCATGACTGCATCCCAGCGCGACACCTTGTTGATCGAAACTCATGGACTGGTAAAAGAGCTGAGGGTGGTTGTCATCGGTGCGAATGGGGGCGGTCATGAGAAGCGTATAAACGATCTTGAAGGCGACGAGAAGACGGTAGTTACGCGGCTGGCTGATATCGAGCACAACATGGTGAGCGCTGCGAAATGCGAGGCGGTGCAAGCGATGATGAAAGCCCGGGGCCGATCGCGGTGGATCGTTGCGAAGGATGTCGTGCTCATCGTGCTTCCGACCGCGACGCTCATCACGAAACTGGTAGGCATCTGGTGAAGCTCGAATACGTTCCCCGAGGCCTCGAGGAACTGATTCAGTACTACGGAGATCCGCGCGGTGAGAACGGCGAGGTCGATCACGCATGGTATGAAAAGAACACCGACGTGTTCCAATTGCCGTTTCCGATGCGAACCTATAGCCACCATCACGTGACCACGTTTCGAGCTCATGTTCTGGTTGGGCCGGTGATCGAGGCGTGCATGGCCGAGATCGCATCTCGACTATCCGCGGCGTGGATGGCGCACCACGGATGGGACTTTTGGGGTGGGTGCTACTACTATCGACCGATGCGAAAATACCAGGCGCTATCGACGCATGCCTGGGGCATCGCGGTGGATCTTAATCCAGAGCGAGCGCCGCAAGGCGGGAAGCCGGGGGACCAGCATCAGACGATCGTACGCGTGTTCGAGTCGGCCGGCTTTCGGTGGGGAGGCAGGTGGGGAGCGCCGTATATTTGCGATCCAATGCATTTCCAAGCGGCGCGGAATTACTGACGCCATAGAGGAGGGGACTGTGGAGTTTCTGCTCGACGACCGCCCGGCGACCGAGACGAGAATCCCGGCGTCGGTGGCAAAAATGATCAAGGTGATCGATTCGCTAGACGAGGGCAAGCTGGTATCGCAACGCAAGCTCGCCGATCTGTGCGGATTGATGTCCAGTACGCTGGCGAAGTGGGCTCAGTATCCTGAGATTGTCCAGCGTAAGGTGCGGATCATGTCTGAGCGCAATCGCAACTACTACGGCAACCTGACGACGATTGCGGCCTACAAAGAGGCGCACAATGTCGGATGAACTGACTCTCGAGGAGTTGTCGGCGAAGGACGCCGCGAAGGTCATCGAGGAGCAACAGGAGCAGATCCGATACCTACAAGGAGCGTTGCATCAGACGCACGCCGATCGGGACTATGATGTGCCGGTCCAGCTCGATCGCAATATGCTCCGCTTCGGTCTGTGGAGCGATCCTCACTTCGGGTCGCGTTACTGCCGCGCTGATGCGCTTGCAAAATACTACGATCTACTCAGGGCCGAGGGGATCACCTTCGCGCTGTGCGCCGGAGACATCCTCGACGGACACGGCATCTATCGAGGGCAAGAGTTTGAGCAGTCGCACATAGGGCTCGCGCGACAGCTCGAGGCGCTTCACGACCAGGCGCCAAATGGTAGTGGGATCGTGACCTATTTTGTATCGGGCAATCACGATTACTCGTTTTTCCGGTCGAACGGCGTCGAGCCGTGGCACAACATCGCAGAGATCACCGGCTGGACGCATGTCGGTATCGACTCCGGCACGGTGCGACTCAGGTGCAAGGGCGGGCGTGATGTCCGGGTAGGCCTGATGCATCCGGACGGAGGCACGGCCTATGCGCTCAGTTATCGCCCGCAGCGACTGATCGAGGCGATCCCCGGCGGGCAGAAGCCGGATATCCTCGGCATCGGACACTACCACAAGGCCGAATACATGCCGCGATGGCGAAACATCGCGGCGTTTCAGGCCGGAGCGTTTCAGTCGCAGACACCGTTTCTGAAGCGCAAAGGCTCAGACTCGCACGTCGGCGGCTGGATCGTTGAGGTGGTCATGTCGGACCGCGAGTCGCTTACCGCTTCGGTCGGTGCGCGATTCATCTCGTACTACGAACCGGAGAAGTAGGTGAAGATCACGCTTTCGTTCGGCGACGACGAAGAGGAAGTAGGGCGGCTTTCGGCAACTGCGCTCGATCTGTGGAGCGACATGAGCCTATTTGACGACTATATCCGGGGTGTCTGGAAGCACGGAAACGGTTTCGATTCGGCAGACGAGGCGGTTGAGAAGATGCGCGAGCAATGGCTGAGTCTATGGGAGCGTTGGGCTGATGCGGTGCGATAAGGACGATATGTTCGTAGCGGAGGTCGGGTGGTATGAAAAGCAAGAAAGCAATCGCGTTCTGGACGACCGAGACGGTACTTGTTGCGCTCTATGTCCTGACGCTGTTTGTCGCACCGGTGCAACTCGCGAGCATCGGCACGACGGTGGTCATCATGCTTGTCGGCAATGCAGCGACTTACATCGGCGGGCATGTGGCGGATGCGTGGCAAAAAAGCAAGTACTTCCGAGCGGAGCTTGACGGACGATGAGGAGGATCAAAGATGCGCTGTGCTGGTTTTTTGGGGGCATTGCTGCTGTTCTGGGCGTGCTCGCCTTCGCGTATCTGCGCCGAAAGCCCCTCGGAGGCGGAGATCCTCCAGGCGCTGCGGGCGATCGTGACGGAGCTCGATCGAGCGCACGAGTCACAGCAGACGATCTCGTCAGAACTCACGACGCAGTCAACGCGGCTCGAGAACTTGTCGACGCAGCTCGGGACCTTGTCGAACGAGCTCGAGCGGATAGCGACAACGCGACTGACGCTTATCGAAACGCAGGTGACATCGCTCGAAACCTCGTATCTCGTTTGGATGGAAAAAACGGATCGTAAGATTCTGCTACTTTCTGGCGCACTTGGCGCGTCGGTTCTGCTTGCGCTACTGGCCATCGTGCTGGGATAATTCCGGCGGCTCCCGTGCGGACCCTCCTCCTGTCCGCGTCGTCAGCGGGAGTCGCCTTCTTTATACTGTCACTATCTGCATGCACATATGCGCACCTGCCGACATTTTACGGCGCGACTATTGTACCGATCGGGACATTTCGGCGCTCAGTGCGTGGAGCGTACTTGACGAAACTGTCATGCAGTCGCAACGGATCCCGTACCAGCGCGTGTGATCGTCAACTAATCGTCAACCGAAGACGTTTAATCGTTAACCTCAACGCATAGATAGGGCATGCATTAGCGCGGGGTGGCGTGTCACCAGTTTTGATACCAATTGACTTTGATCTGGGCGGTGTTATATGGTAGGAATTGACGACGCGGACCGCTCAGAACCTATTAGGACGGCACAGAACAACCACGCGAGCGCCTTTTAAGCTGTGGGTCGCCGGTTCAACTCCGGCGCGGCTCAATTGGTAAGTGGTGAAGGGGTAGTGATTTAGCAGCAAAAGGTTTGACGGCGACAAGCCGAGAACGGGGCCGTGTTACCGGTTGTGATACCAATTGGAGGAGACATGGCAAGGCTGAGACAGGAGTACGTGCTCATTCGGCGGACGCTGCAAAGCGGAAAGCGAGTCTACTACGTCAGGTTTGCCGGCGAATCCGGCACGCGATCCACTGGTTGCACGAATCGATCCGAGGCCGAAAAGTGGGCGCGGCGCGAGATGTCGAGGCATGCAACGATTCGCCTCAGTGACGTGCTTGGCGACGCCTACGACTGGGACAGGTGCCAGCACGTGACTCGCCTCCGCGCCGAAGGGAAGCAGATCACGCGCCAGCATGCCGCAAACCAGCGCTCCCTTCTCGATACCTACATCTCAACTGACCCCGTCTGCGCCAAACCGATCGGCGATCTTACCCGGGGGGATATCATCGCGCTCCGCGACAAAATCAGGCTTAGGACGACCGCATCACAATCAAACCGAGCGATCGGTGCGCTCCGCGTCATACTCGAGGAGCTCGTGTATCGCCAGGTGCTCGACCGCAACCCGTGTTCGGGCGTGGATCGCCTTGCGCAATCGCGTGGCACAATCGGGATCTTCTCCAAAGATGAACTGGTCGCGCTGTTTGAGAAAAAACCAGGACACTGGGGCACCATCGAGGCGTACGCGGCGTTTTTACTTGCGGCGACAACCGGTATGAGGCGAGGCGAGATCCTGGCGTTGACCTGGGAACAGGTGGATTTTGATCACGGCGCCATCAAAGTAACGCGAGCTTTCAAAGGCGACGATATCGGCAAACCGAAGTGGGGCAAGGAGCGGGCCACATATCTCCCCGTCAAGGCGCGCGAAGCGCTTCTTGATGTGCGAAACAGGTCGCTTCACGTGCTTCCCGATGCGCTGGTGTTTTGCGATCGCCACGGTCGGCGGCGCGGCGGCACGTGGTGGCAAAAACACTTCGACGACGCGATTAAGGCCGCCAAGTTTGACAAAGAGGCACGAAACCTTCGGCCGCATTCGCTTCGTCATAGCGTTGCGACGCTTCTCCGCACGTCCGGCGCGGATCCCGAGGCTATTCGCGCGTCAATGGGCTGGGCAGGCGCGGCAGTACAGGCAGGCTACACGCACTGGGGCGTGGAGCATTTCGAGGATCAGCGCCGCCAAGTGGATCAGCTATTTGGCGGAGAGAAACCTCAGCAACTCGGAGTTAAACCGATCCGCGGCCGCTTCCGCAATCTCAATCGAATACCGGCGCTTGGCCAGCATAGAGTATCCGGCGACAACTGACACACTCCCCGTAATCGTCGCCAGGCCGATCGAAATCGATAGCGATTGCCGATCGAGCTCGCTTTCCTCGGGATCGATAGCCGCCAAAGCGGTCAAGCCCCACATCACCGAAGCGACGGCAAGGCCGATAAATGCCTGACCGGTCATTTCGTATCCAGCCGCTTTCTTTGCGTGGGACTGCATTCCGGCAATCTGGAAAAACTCTGATTCCTTGATTTTCAATCCGCCATGATAGGGCATCCAAAAGCGCGAGGGCGTGGTGTTGAATTCGCTTGTGTGAAAGTAATCAACGTCTGGCGACAAGTCCTTGCGGGCAACAAGGCATTGCGATTCATACTTCACTCGTTGCTCAATCGACAAATCGGTGATCGCGTCAGCATAAAGATTTCGTGATAGCAGAAGACAGGCAGCCATAATTGCGGTGGTTTTCATTTCCTAATCCCCAGCACTTTCCCTCGGCCGATATAGGTGTTTTCTCTAGTTGCGCAATCGCTACACGGCACTGGATGATAGGATAGGATCGTTGCGTTCTTCCGCGGGACCAGCGTCCCCTTTTTCCTTTTCGATTATCCGCATTCGCCGCTCATACTCTTCGAGGCCGAGATCGATAAGGTGGGCGATTTCGTCCGACAATGACCGCCGCTCCTTGGTTGCGATCCTGTCGATCACGTCGCGCATCTCCGAAGACATCCGAATCGAAAACGGCCTCCCCTTGTTTCCCTTAGCACCCATGCAAATCCTCCTCATTACACTGTAATACAAACGCACAAAAAAAGCAAAAAATCGCACGACTGGGGATTGACTCGCGTCTCCGTATGTGTTACAAATGGTTGCCATGGCAACCAGAAAGAGAACCAATAAAACCACATCGATCCGGCTCGACCCGGACGTGGCCGTAAAGCTCGCCAGGATCGCAAAGCGAGAGCATCGATCCATGGGCGCCCAGATACGGGCGTTTGTGGAGCTTGGGCTTCAGCGATATGAGGCCGAGCGCGAAGCGGTGGGGGCAAAGTGAGCGCAGCGACAGACCGGGCGCTTGTCGCCGACAAGTACGAGCCGAAGCGGCTTGCCGAGGTCATCAGCGCTGACGGGGCACCTCACCTGCATCGGGTGACCGAAGGATGGATCAGGACGGTGCTTCGCGAGGGACTTCGATGCAAACCTCCCGCGAACGTGCGCCTACTTATCTCGAGGCGTGACGCCCGCACGATGTGGGTTTATGCAGACGAGTGGTACAACCGCGTCAACCGGCCCCAGTACGGCGTGTGGCTCGACGAAAATCGTCACTTACGCCCAAAACTCATTTACGGAATGACGAAGGCGATGGTTCGCAGCACGCGACCGCGGCCGGAGCACAAGCAGCAACCGACGGCCGACTTGACGCCCGACATAGCCGAGTACATCGATCGCAGAGTCGAGGCGGTGGTCGCGGCCGCAGTCGAACGTTTTCCCACACCCAAGCCGAAGCGGAAACAGATTACCGACGAAGACGGCGGACGGATTATCGCCTACATCTCCCCGATTCGACGGAAGGTCGCGAAGCAGATCAACTCTGCGGTGCACGTTCGGGTCCAGATGACGGGCCAGGACACGTCTGAGGTTTCGCGCGACCTGTGGGTATGGCTCCGCATCGACTTCGAACAGGCAGTGGGCGGCATCGACGAGGAGGTCTACCGAGGGCAACTCGAGGAAGGCTCATGGCTCGGCGGGATCGAATCGGCCGGGTATCTCGAACTGTTTGTGGGCTATCTCCCGAGGATGATCGCTCGGTGGAACGACGAGTTTTACAGCAAGCAGAAGGAGCTTTTCTGATGAAAGCGACTATCAAGCTTGACCAGATCATCGTCGATTCCGCGCTCCAGCCCCGCGAGCACATGAGTACGGACTGGGTCTCCCGGCTTGCGGAGCACCTTGAAGAAGGCGGGAAGTTTCGGGATGCGATCGTTGTCTTTGCCGATGGAGATCGGTACTACCTCGCAGATGGGTTTCATCGCGTCGCCGCATACCGACAGGTTGGCTTTGTCGAAGTCGAGGCGGAGATCCGGCAGGGGACGAAGCGCGATGCGTTGTGGAGCAGCTTCGCCGCGAACAGGGATCAGCTCGATCTCCCGCGGGCACCTGGCGATGCGAAGCGCGTGATCGAGGCGATCCTTCGCGATCCGGAGTGGAGCAAGACGCCGCAGACGAAGATCGCGGAGCATGTCGGTGTGACGCAAGGGTACGTTTCGCAGGTTCACGCTCATCTTATTACCGCTAATAAGATACCTCCCCGCGGCCCGGTCGAAGTCAACCGGGGCGGCACCACCTACACCCAGGACACCTCGAACATCGGGAAGACACCGAAGAAACCCGCCGCCCCTCCTCCGCCTCCTGAGTATCCGAGGACGCGAGTCGGGACTCCGGTAGATGGAGTCATCGTAGACGACGATCCGTTCGGAACGTTCGAGGACGCGCCCGAACCTCCAGACACCGGCAAGCCTACGTACTCCCTTACCGACGTGGACAAGGTTTCGAACTGGGTCATGGAGTACCTGGACCTCACCTTCAAGAAGACTGACCCAGCGATTCATCGAGCTGTTCTCACCGATGTGCTCAAGCGAGTGAGAGAGCGCATCCGCGAGTACGAAACAGCCGGAACGCACGCATGAATGGAGGCACCAATGATCGGGCAAGCGATCGCGATCGTACTATCCCTGATCGTAGCTGATTTCTGGCTCTACGGAATCATTCAGGCGTACTTGAGGAGGAAACGTGCACATCGCGATAGATAGGCTGCTATGTAGGCTCCACTACGAGGGCAAGGTCGTGAGCGTCAACGAATGGAAGCAGCCGAGGCGCGGCGGCGGGATGATGCTCACGCCCAGGTACCGGCGCTTCGTGGACGATCTGGCGCTGACCTTCCGCGAAAAGCATTTCCCGCAGACGTTTGCGACCATCGACGAGCTGTGCTACGCGCTCGTGATCCTGAGCCTGCCGAATACCTGGGACTCTTCAAACATCACGAAGCCGCTTTTCGACGCGCTGCAAGCGGCCGGGATCGTGAGCGATGACAAGCTCATCCGGTCCTACACGGTTGCGAGGACGAAGAAGGTGACGCTTCGAGGACAGGGAGCGATTGACGTCGAGTTGTACGCCGGAGGGGAGCTGAGTAGGTGACGCTGCAATGGTCCGACCAAGAACTGGGGGCGGTCGCTGAGCGCGTGGCGCAGCTTGTTGCCGCGCATCTTGCCGACTCAGCGACCGCTCCCGCGCGGGAGTGGATGAACCTCACCCAGCTCGCAAGATCGCTGGGAAAGGGCCGTGGCGTCGTATCCAGGTGGCATAAAAACGGAGTCATCCCGAGTGTCGAGCTTCCGGACGGCACGATTGCGTTTTACTACCCGAGCGTAACGGCGGCGTTGCTGTCGAGATCCGATTCAAACACAAGGAGGAGCGCATGAGCGAGACCGAAGTTGCTACCGCCGGGCCGATGCAGCGCGTGAGAATTAACGCGAAGCAGAGCGCCAAGGGCGCGTATCAGCTCGACGTGACTTTCGCGGACGAAGCGGCCGTCGTCGACATCGGCGGGGCCGCGCGAAATCTCGTCACGGCAATCCAGGCGGCGGAGCGCGAGCTCATTGCGGCCGGAAAGACCGTAGCAAGCGAATCGTGATCTCCTGCCGGGGAGTATCCCGGCAGCTTTTACCAGGGGGAATGAATGGAAAACAACGCAATGGCGATTGTTCGAAAACAGCAGGAGGACGGGAACCTCGTGTATGTTCGGCCGGAGGATCTCGCGACCGCGCGGATGTTCGTGCCGCAGGTGACGGTGATTCCGTGCGGTCCGCACGATTTCCACGAGAAACCGATCCAGGGCAAGTACATGCCGAAGGCGCATCACGTCGATCGAATCGGCGAAGCGGCAGGAATCGAGTTCGTCGCTGCGCATTGCGGAACTCGGATGGAAGGCGAGTCAACGTACGTCGGGTTTGCCCAGGGACGGCGCCGGATGCCCGACGGATCATGGCGTGCGAGCTCGAAGCAAGAATACGAGTTCGACGTGCAGAACCGGGCCGAGGAGGATTTCCTCAAAGATACCAAAAACCAGTACGCGACTGAGCTCGCGAAGCGAAAGCACATCCTCGAGCTGCGAAAGGTCGGGCGCCAGAGGGCGTCGACCGGAGCGCGCCTACGCGTCATTCGCGAGCTCGTCGGGATCCCGATCGCCTTTGGCCAGGAGGACTTCAAGCGGGCGCTCGTGGTGTCTCGCATCGCGATCAATACCGACGCAATGCTCGAAGAGCCCTCAACTCGAGACGCCGCGATAGGCATGGCACTTGGCGCCGCGGGAGACATCTACGGACCAAGGCCGGAGCAAATCGAAGCGCCGGAAGCCTTTGCCCTCGAGCCGGACGCAAAGGTCGTGCGCGTCAGCGAACGCGAGGCGATCGACATCACTGATGCGGAAGAGGTGCCGATTGAGGGCGGCTTCAACGAAGCAGGTGAGGCGGCCGGTCCGGAAGACCTCGACCATCAGCTCGAGGAGTTTCTCCTTGATGAGGAAGTCGGTGCAGGACAGGGGAGAGTTGAGAAAATCCGCGCGGCTCTCAAAAGTGCAAACATCGAACAAAAAAGCGCGATCATTGCGACGTGTATCGAGTGGAAGGCGCGGCAACGCAAGTTGAAGGGGGCGGTATGAGAGTACTGCACTTTTCAGACCTGCACTACAGCGGCACGAGAAAGGAAGAGGCGCTCGAGTCCCTGGGCCGGATTATTGAAGTGGCCGAAAATGAGCTGCCGATCGCGATCATCTCGTCGGGGGACTTTTTTGACGTCGGAATTCAGAACAGTAGCCGCGATGGATTCGGCGTACTGCTTGACGCGGTAGCGAGGCTGCTTCATGTCGCTCCGGTGTTTTCGGTTTACGGGACTCCGACGCACGACGTGCTGGGATGCTATGAAGCCTTCGAGCGGCTCGATGGGCTGCACCCGTGGATCACCATCGACTCGCACAGGTACTGGGTCAAGGATGTCGGATGCGAGTGGGTGAGTCGTGACATCGACGAATCGTGGTCCCGCTCGAGCGAAGCACAGATTGTGATTATGGGCTGCCCAGAACCTTCGAAGGCGTGGTTTTTGAGCGGGAACAGCGGGGTCGGGAAAGACGAGGCTCGGGAAGCGATAGAGCGGGGTATGCGGAACATCCTCCTTGGACTGGGGTCAGTCAGAAAGCGCTATCCCGGCATCCCCGCGGTCATGGTTTATCACGGATCGGTCCGCGGCGCAACCATGGCCAACGGTCAGATGGTGCCACAGGCGGAGATTGCGATTGGCCGGGACGATCTTGCGCTTGTCGGCGCTGATTACTACGCGCTCGGACACATCCATCTTCGCCAGCGGATACCGGATCTCCCGGCATACTACGCAGGGAGCGCCTACCCGAAAGACTGGGGCGAGCGCGATCGAAAGACCTTCAATATCGTCGATCTTTCGGACCAGGAAGCGCTCAAGGCGCACGAACCGCTCGTTGAGCACCATCAGCTGCCGCACCCTCCGCTACAGAAGATCGTTCTAGGGATGGACGACGGGATCTCGGAAATGATGGTCGCCGGTTGCCGAGTGTGGGTCGTGCGGCGAGTGCCCGACGGAGTCTCGTCCAACACGGAACCTCTGGAGGCGGTCGTTCGGCAGTATGCCGAGCCAGGCTCTCGAGTGACCGTGGAAATCGTGCCGGCCGAAACGGTGAGGGCGGCAGAGATCCGCGAGGCGAAGACGCTCAAGGGCAAGGTGCGAACGTGGGCGGAAGCTTCGGGTCTCGAGCTCGCCGAGTCCGTGTACGACAAGGCGGAGACGCTCGAGACGGAAGCGCGAACAGAGGGAGTCAGAAACGGAGCAAAATGGCGCGTCGATCGCTTGCGACTACGGGGAGCGATCGGTATCTGGAAAAACTCGCAGCGCGATGAGATCGAGATTGACCTCAGGGAGTACGATCGGGGATTGATCGCGCTTGTCGGTCCGAACGGCGCGGGGAAGTCAACGCTTATCGAGAACCTGCATCCTTACCCGCAGCTTTTGACGAGATGCGGTAAGCTCCAGGACCATTTCAGGCTGCGTGATTCGTATCGAGATCTGACCGTCACGGATGAGGTATCCGGTGACGAATACCGGTTTCTCCTGCTTATCAACGGAGCGACGGCAACCGGCGGCGCTGAGTACTGGATCTACCGAAACAACACGCCGATTGTAAACGGACGAAAGGCCGACTACGAGTCGAAGGTTAGCGAGCTTTTCGGCTCGATCGAACTGTACCTTCGCTCCGCGTTTGTCACGCAGAAGGCGACCCGTAACAATCCCGACCTCGCTGACGCGACGCAGGGCGAGAAGAAGGCGATCTTCGCCGAGCTTTCTGGTATTGATTACCTACAGGAGCACCACCTATCTGCCAGGGAAAAGGCGCGCACTGCCGAGGACGAGCAGAAGATAATCAGCGCAAAGCTCGAAGCGCTTCCCGCACACAAGCAGGACCTCCTCGACGAATCGGCGCGGCTCGCGGAGGCCGAAAGCGACGCGGATCAAAAAGCAAGGGACGCGGCACAAGTCGAGGTCGGCATCATAGCGCTACGGGCACGAATTACTGAGCTGAAGCCGACCATCGAACAGATCAGCCGAGATCGCGCAAGGGCGGGAGAGCGCGCGATCGAGATCGAGAAGCTTGCCGAGCAGATCGAGGACGCACAGAGCACCATAGCGCATTATGAGGAGGCGCTAAAAGGAAAGGCACATGCAGAGTCTCACGCCGTGGCATACGAGAAGCTACGCACGAAACTGGAGGAGCTTAAAGCGCAGCGAACACAAGCACTCGAGGCGCGAAATAAAGCGCTTATTGAATACAACGATCGAGCGGCGGCTCATCGAGATGCTCTCAACGCGTATCAGCGCCACATAGAAAACTCCGAACACGAGCAGATCCGACTCGACCGGCAACGCGACGAGCTCCTCGATCGAATCGACGAGCTTGTCGAGCAGTTGCGAACGAAGACCACGTGCCCCAAGTGCGGGCACGAGTGGGCGCATGACGAAGAGGCAAGAACTAAGAAGCTCGAGCTGTATCAGCAAAAGGTGTGCGACATCGACGTCGACATCAATCACCTGATCGCCGAGCGCGAGTCGTACCGGGCAACACAGAAGCCGACTCAGGAGCCGACTCGACCCGAGCAATTTCAAATCGACGACGCCCAGGAGCGGCGAGTTGCGGCTGAGCTTGCACGCATTGACATTGAGAGGGCGAGATTTGTCATCGAGGAAGCGCAAAAAGCCGAATCGACGATTGCTATGCTGAAAGCGGAAAACCGCATGCGACTGGAAGCGCTGTCGGAAAAGCAGGCCGCAAAGAAGGAGCTGTTGGATCGCGTTACGGGAGGCAAGGCCCTTGAGGATGAGTACGGCGGTATCGAATTCGACGTGCTTGCGGCCGAGCGAGAACGGGAACGTATCGGAACGCTTGCCGCGACCTACCGCGCAAAGGCAGCGGAGATTGACCGAAACATAGCCGTGATAAAAACCAAAATCGCGTCGCTCGAGCCGCTTGAAATTGCGATGATCGCATCGGAAAAAAACGCCACCGAGTGGCGAATGCTGGAGCGTGCATGCGGACCGAACGGCATCCAGGCGCTCGAGCTAGACGCGCTCGCGCCTTCGATCACGGCAATAGCAAATCGTTTACTGTCAAGCACTTACGGGGCGAGATTCCTTGTCAAGATCGAAACGACGCGCACTGGCGGCAACGGATCGAAGGTGAAACAGATCGAGGATTTCCGGATTGTCGTGCGCGATACGGAGCGGAATGCCGAGCAGGAACTTGACACGCTATCCGGCGGCGAATCGGTGTGGATTAAGAAGGCTCTATACGACGCCTTTGGAATCATCCGCGCACAGAACACGGGGATACAATTCGCAACCGTTATGCTCGACGAGGCAGATGGCGCACTCGATTCGCAGGCGAGAGAGCGGTACCTCGCGATGATCGAAGCGGCGCATCAGGAGTCGGAACGAGCGCACACGATCGTGATCACGCATTCGCGAGAGGCGCAGCAAAGAATTCCGCAAAGCATCCAGATTTGAACGGAAACAATTCGATGTGTACTTCCACGGCCGGAGTCGTAGCCGGCAATGTGAAACCGGCCGTCACTTGAAGGACGGCGCCGGATGGCCGTAACCGGAGGGAGGGAGGCCGTGACTGCCGCTCAAGTCGGCTGGATGGGGGTTGAAGGAGCGGTAATGTGTAACCGGGCGGTCCATGGGAGACGTCGCCGGAATCCGTAACCGGCTATTGATACAGGAGGAAGCATGTCGGGGAGAATGTTGGTAATTCAGGAAACGATCATTACATGGCTTGTCATAGGGCTCATGATGGGATTGGTTGCGCTGATAATCGTCTTGATCGTGCTTATCGTAAAAGATGGGAAGGTGGAGAGATGAAAATAATCATCGCGACGCCGCCGAGGTATATATATCTGATAAAAAAAGGCGACGGATTGCTCGATGATTGGTACGAGCGCAAGCCGAGGGGAAAGGGAGTGGTGCCGTACCGCTACCGCCTCGATGAACCGGGGATGGTGGTGGTGTCAGTGAGATCTCGGGTAGCGCCGCAAGAGCTGAGCGGAACCTGTGACGAGGAGGTTGAGGCATGAAGCCGCCTAAACACATATGGCTTGTACAGGTCGGTAACCTATGGGGGGACGACTGGTATGAGCGCAAAAGTTGGGCGAATGGCGGCAAGCCGTTCCGCTACCGCCTCGACGAGCCGGTAGAGGTAGAAAATCGAGGGGGTAGGTCGTGGTTGTACTGTGCGTGCAACTGGCGAGTCGAAGAGTTTCAGAAATACTGCATCCATTGCGGATCGAGGTTGAAATGGAAATGAAATGTGAGGTTGAACTGATGGGCAGCACGTCCGGGTATACGCTGTATCGTTGCCTGACGCACGGCTGCCGATGGACCGTCACGACATCCGGTGGATGGTCTGGGCCGTGTCCGATAGCTGTCGGACTATCGCAGACGGGCACCATCGACCGGGGTAGTTTCATCACGTACCTTGACGAGGCCGACAAGGTGACGGATGAAGCGGATACGCTGCGTGTCGAGCGCCTCGAGGCGGCGATCGATCAGATACGGGCTATATGTGACGGGTTGCACGAGCCGAATGAAGAAACGAAGGCAGCTATCGACGAAGCAATGAGGAGGGGATAATGGAACGAATAGATTTCGAGGATATTCACATCGAGGTGGCCAACTTCGACGCTCTGGAGCCGATGGCATGGGACGAGGCGATGAAGTGGGCGAATGGGCTTGGAGACGGTTGGCGATTACCGACGAATGATGAGCTGTATTTGATGTACATCGCTCGGGTACGTATTGGGGGGTTTGCATCCGCTTATTACTGGAGTTCCTCCGATCTCAACTACAGCAACGCATGGTATATGGGCTTCGCCAGTGGGGATCAAAACTACCACTCCAAATACTTCAACGCACGAGTTCGAGCGGTTCGGGATGTGGCGCCATGAAAATGGCGATGTCACGTAGTGAGGAGGGGATAATGAACCGTATAGATTTCGAGGATATCCATATCGAGGTAGCCGACGCCGATGCGCCTGAGCGGATGACGTGGTTCGATGCGATGAGATGGTCCCGAGACCTCGGGGACGGTTGGGGATTGCCGACGATAGACGAACTGTATCTCATGTACATCGCACGGGAACGTATCGGAGGTTTTGTATCCGACGATTACTGGAGTTCCTCCGACGACGGCGACTACTCCGACGCTTTGTATCAAGACTTCGTTAGTGGGCGTCAGTACTACTGCTACAAGGGCAGTTATGCCCAAGTGCGAGTGGTTCGGGAGGTAGCGCCATGACGATCAAGAAAATCGTATCAGCATATCTAATCGAGCACGGCTACGATGGGCTGTACAACGTATGCCGCGAGTGCTCATGTAAGACGGACGATCTCATGCCGTGCGACAATCCGTCCGAGTGGTGCGCTGCGGGACATCTCGTTGAATGCGATGAGGATCACTTCGAGGACGATTTCTGCATCGGGGAGTAGGAGGAATCATGACGAAAGAGGAGTTCAAACAGCGGTGGGAGACGGATTGGTGGATAACGTGGGATGATATAGCGAAGTGTGCTGTTGATTGGGGCTTGATGGCGGACACGAAGGGGCGAATGATGAAACGTGTGCGATATGCGGTACTAAAAGCGGCGGGTACCATCGATGCCGAGGAGTTCGCTCCGGATAATTACGAGGACGAGGAGGAACCATGGAGGGAAACCGATGCGCGAGATCAAGTTTAGAGCGTGGAGACCGAGACCGTGGGGAGACATTGGCCCGCATGTTGTATACTTCGATTTATTCCAGGTCGAATGCGACGAATCATATCGAGTATCTGCAGAGGGAATGCGCCTTGATGGCGCTGATATCGAGCAATACACCGGCCTGAAAGATCGCAAAGGAACGGAAATCTACGATGGCGACATCGTGGAAATGACGTACTGGACGAATGGAGGTCGATCCGGCAAGGCGAAAAAGTGGCCAGCGGTTATTTCATGGCTGGACTATCACGCTGGGTTTTACGCAACGCCCAAAGCTGGGCTCCCTCTGTCGTATCGAGTGCATTTTAACACATTTGCAGAGAGCGAGGTCATCGGGAACGTCCACGAGAATCCTGAACTACTGTAGGTGAAAGATGCGTAGGATGAGATGGCTTTACCTGTGGCTATGCGCATGGGCTGATCTATTCGAGGCGCTGTGCGGGATCATATCGTTCGCTCGCAAATGGCCTCATTTCGGATTTATGGCACGAGTGTATTTTTCCAAGAGGAGGCTAACATGATCAACGCGTTCTGTGGCAACTGTCGGTTCTGGGATTGCCGACATGATGACAACGACGAGGAAGAAGGGAATTGGGGTAGATGCTGTATCCGTAGCACCCCGGACCGATTCCCGCTACGCCATAAGGACGAATGGTGCGGGGAGCATCAACAGAAAGATGAGGAAACAAGATGGCACGAGGACCAGGAGCCGATAGCATCTGCGAGCGGAAAATAATAGAGCTGCGGAAACAAGGCCTTCGCACGGAAGATATTGCCATCCAGGCGGCGGTATCGATCGCCTTGGTATATCGTATATGTAAAAAGCACGGCATTACGAGGGCGGCCGGATATTACGTTTACACGCCTTCGAAACACCGGAGCAACATGAAGTGCCACAGCTCCGGACGCTGCAAAATGCAGCACGAAGAGTACTGGGATTCGGTCCCGAGTCACATCAGAATCACGGGCCGGTCGCGAGACCAGTCAATACCATCGGCACTTAATCAGGAGTAGCCATGCCGCGCAAGAGGATGATCGATCCGGGGATATGGACTGATCCCGACGTCATGAAGCTCACGGATTTGGCGCTCATCGTGTTCGTCGGGCTCATCTCACACGCAGATGACGAGGGGATTAACGAGCTTGACGCAAGGAGTTTTCACTTCCGGCTGGGTCGGGAATCGCTTACCGTGGAGGTGGTGGAGAGCTGTTTTGACGAGCTGGACCGGCACGGGCTAATCATCCGGTATGGCTGTTATGGCTGGCTTCCTAACTGGTTCAAGCACCAAATTCTCAAGGGACGCAAGCCGCAACCAACGAAACTGGTCCGTCCGCCGGAAAATGCAGTCCTCGACCATCCGCTCTACGTCGCGGAGTGGGAGTCGACCTACGGTACGCGAGACAATCCCGTAAGTTACCCCTACGCAACATGTTACACCGAGTGTGCAACCAGTGACTCACCAGTGACTCACCAGTGTGCAACCAGTGACTCACCAGTGAC
>Ga0116204_1000106_pt1 | contig 39344 bp, 50 predicted proteins | sample LakKivwa52mmetaG_FD_94481 | JGI IMG/M metagenome (GOLD analysis project Ga0116204, IMG submission 94481) | Anoxic lake water microbial communities from Lake Kivu, Rwanda to study Microbial Dark Matter (Phase II) - Lake Kivu water 52m metaG | ecosystem: Environmental > Aquatic > Freshwater > Lake... | reverse complement strand
ATCCACTATACTAATGTGGTGTTTATAATATTAAAGAGGGTATGTAGAAATCAGATAGCCTAGGGCACTTTGGTCTGAACTTACTGTAGTGAGAAGTGTTCCAGCCCTCTTTAATATTTTTCATTGAAAACTAAATTAAAAACTATAATAATGAAAAAACTCTATTTTATTTTATTTGTTCTATTTATTGGAACTAGTGTTTATTCTCAGGAAAGAGATAAAACAGCTGTATCTGAAGTTATAGAAACAATCTATGACAAAACCACGTCTGTACCTGCAGAACATGTTTATAAAGTTCTTGTACATCAACAGAAAGTAACTTCTATATCGTATCTCATTCTTTATATTATTATTATACTTTTAGCGTTTGCATTTTATAAATATGTAAAATGGGCTCTTAAAGAAGATGATCGAGGTAGAACTAGGTATGATGAAAGTAATGGAGGAGAACAAATATTTACTACTCTTTGTGCTTTAGTTGTTTTAGTAGGATTAGTTTTCTTTTTTGCTACTATAGATATAACTATTACAGGATTAATTAATCCTGAATATGGTGCAATAAAAGAGATAATGTCTCTATTTTAGAGAATAATATAAAACTTATTTAAATTAGAAGTTATGGAAACTCATATCGTAGGATGATAGGGAGCACGACTATCATCTGTTAAAAGAATGGTGCTATAAGAATGACTAATTTAGATTATTTAGATTAAAAAGTAACAGCTAACAAACTGTGGCAAACCTGTGGGGCAAGTGTATCTTCTATCTATCAAATACTACAATATAAATTATGATAGATATGTTAAATGTAAGTAGTACGTGAAGATAACTTTGTGCAGAGTATAAAATCAGGTAATAGAAGGTATATATTCAAGAGTATATATAATCCTATTTAAAAACATACATTCTTGTGCCATGCTGTATGGTAATTATTCTCCCGAAGTATTTTTACAGCCTTCGGATAGATAATACAAATAGTTAGATAAATGAGAGATTATTGTTTATAGAAAGTGATCAATTCTATATGAAACTATTTGTCCGAAGTATTATATTTACAACCTTCGGATTATTATTGTTATGTTTAATATGAGTTTACTATTTTAGTGGAACTTGGGATAGATCAATCCCAGACTCGCCAGTATAATTATGGGTTTACGCAGTAATAAGTGTGGTAGGTCCTGCGCGGGATCACTTTCCCATAATTATATTTTTTTGAAATCTAAAACTTAAATATATGATAAACGTATTAATTGGAATATTGATAATAGGATTAATAACATTAATTCTATTTATATTAGGGTATGTTTCTTATAAACTACTAAGTATTAAATTTATACCAGACCCTGATTGTTTCTTAGACCATCTTTATAATGGGTTTTTTGTGCTTTGGGCTATTGTAATTATTATAGCTGTAGGATATATGGCTTATTTACTTGGAAAAGCCATTTTAGGAATTCTTTAATGATATAAAAACACGAAACCGAGGTTTTACTAACGAATGGCTATAATAGATAACTTTAGTAACTTACTTCAGTGAGCGAACGGTTTTTAGATATACCCGAAGTAATTAGTTTTTAGCAGGTCTATTTTTAATAAATTTAAAATTTAAACATATGAAAACAAGAAAAATCAACACTTTCTTTGTACTTATTTATATAAGTATGTATGTAATTGTAGCTTTAATACAGGGTTGCGATCAAATGATTGAAACATCTTCTGAAATACCTACAACAAAACAACAAGTTGATCAAAAGAAAGCACAGAGAGAATTGGATAAACAAAAAAGAGAACTCAGTTATATTAAAATTATAGCTGATAAACAAGCTCCTATTGAAAATAGACTTTCAGGTGCTGATTTTTTATTTGGAAATGGTTCTATAACTAAGAGTCAAACTGTATATTATTTTATCTCTACTGATGGTAAAATGGTGGAAGTTGATATTAGAACTTACTCTAAATATAAAATAGGAGATAGTTATAAATCTTCTATGTGGTATTAAAATATATCTGATAAATACTCTGTATGCTAGAGTATAAACAGATAACTACAAAAGCTACTTTGTAGGGTGATAGATCTATTAAAAGATTTCACGGAATATATAGGTTGATAAATCTATTAAAAGATTTCACGGAGTATGAAGTAAATACTCTGAAATTAACTAGTATTATTATCAAGATTACATACAGCAACTATAAAAAAATAACTAGATAAAGTTGTGAACAGTGTAATCTGTAACTAAATATTAATTTATAAACCAACTATTATGTTCACACAGAAAAAAACATTCTTGTTTGCAGAAGTAAAGCAAACTAAACCAAATGCATTTTTAAATGCTGGTAAAAAAGCTTCTGCTGAAACTCTTTCCGGTAATGGAGCTTTGAAGTATTCTTCTTCAGGAGATGCTTTTGTTGATCAATTTACCTTTATTGGTAATTATAAGAAACCACGTCCAACCAGCGAAATATTTGCTGATTGTGAAATTTTGTGGGCAGAGAGTAAAAAGTTGGCAGTACTCTTTATCTTCTATTTGAGGATGATTACAAGAGTAACTAATCTTTTCTCTGGTGTATCAACTAAGATGTCTCAGAAGGGTGCAGAAATGCGTCATGAAGGTATTATGAGAGCTGTCTGGTTGTCTATTAAAGAACCTAAAATATTCTGGAAGAATATTGGGTTATTTGTAGCAGTAGGTAGTTGGAAAGATATAATCATGATGCTACAGTATGATCTTATCTATAATGGATGGGATAATAGAGCATTGGATTGGAAGAAATTTGGAGATTTTCTCATGTCTGGATTGAAGAATGAGAGAGCCTGTGAATTAATTAAGAAATATCTTCCACAAATACAAGCTAGAAGTAAATGTACAACTGTAGAATCACAGGCTGATACTATGATAGGTAAGTGGTTGTGTAGCATTTTATTTCCTGGTGATACTAAATCTTATGTGAAATATCGTAAGCTTAAATCATCTGGTACTGCACATCAGTGGCAAAAACTCATATCTCAGAGAAAATTCAATGAGATTGATTTTTCATCTATTCATGGTAGAGCCTTACATCTTCTTGTAAAAGGTAAATTTCTCACTAATCATAATCTTAAAGAGAAATATGAAGAGTGGATTACTAAACCTGAAACAAAAGATGTAAAGTACACAGGATTTGTACATGAGCTCTTTGAATCTATTGCTAAATACAGTGCATTAGTAAATGTGCCAAAAGCATTAGAAGAAACCATTAATAAACAGTTTATTACTCTTATTGAGAAGGGTGGTAAATCTGAACAGTCAAATTTGATTGTTGTAAGAGATACCTCTGCATCAATGGGTAGTATAGCTAATGGTACTAATATGTCTGCTGGAGATATTGCTAAAGCATTAGCTTTATACTTTTCTTATTTCCTTAAAGGAGCATTTAAGAATAGTTGGATTGAATTCCATAGTGATGCTGCTATAAGAGAATGGAAAGGTAGTACACCTATGGAGAAATGGTTTAATGATAAATCATCATATGTAGGTAGTACAGACTTTCAATCTGTAATTAATCTACTTTGCAGAATAAAATATAGTGGGGTTAGTGAAGAAGAATTTCCAACAGGAATATTATGTATATCTGATGGTGAATTTAATTCTACTCACACTAGATCTACAAACGTAGGTGCTGCAAAAGAAAAGCTTATTAGAGCAGGTTTCTCAAAAGAGTACGTTAACAACTTTGTTATAGTACTATGGAATCTACAATCATATGCTTATGGTAGAAATACAGGTAAGAAGTTTGAAACTTTTGGTACTGACGTCCCTAATGTATTCTACTTTAGTGGATATTCTGCTTCTGTAATATCTTTCTTAACTTCTAAAATAAGAACTCCTAGGGAGTTGTTTGAAGAAGCTATGAATCAGGAGATTTTACAGATGATTGAAATATAGGAGTAGGGGGATTTATTCCCCCTATTTCTTTTTTAAGATTACTTACAGCAAACAATTGAAATAATTTGTTTGGTACAACATATGAAAATAGTAATCTGTATAAGATCTCACACAGCAACAATTAAAATCTTTTCTGGAAAAAAAGGGTAATTTGAGATCTGTAAAAGGTATGCAACAGCAAACAATTAAAAAGGATAGTCTCTTAAACTATAAACTTAGGCATACCTGTCATAAGATGTGTTACAGCAACAATTCTAAAGAACATGTATCGTAAACATATATTCTGAAACACACATCTGTTAATAGTAAATGATATTAATTATGAAAATTATAGAAGAAATTAATATAGCTGATTTAGTAGGAGTTCATACAAATGTGGATAAAGAAGATGTAGATTATTGGTGTAACTCAAATCACAAAATGGTTTTAGTAGAAAACTGGAAACAAGATATTTATTCATATGATAATAAAAAATTAGAAATTATTCGCTTTTCTATTGTGGGGAATTCTATTGTAGAAGATAAATATTGTGTTCAATTAGGTTACGGTATACTATTAAATAATAAACTTTCACATCTTATCTATATATATGAACCACATGGATATGAAGTATATCCAGATAAGCATTTAATGGTAATATACGGACATGAAGATATTATTCTTGTTTGGTTAAATGAACAAAATAAAAATAAAATATTTATTAATATACAAACAAGATAATTATGAAAATACCAATTTGGGGGTGATCTGGTTTAGACAGTGATTTTTGTGTATTTAATTCGACAGGTAGTTGTTCATCTACCATAAAAAGAACAAAACCAATAAAAGGCGATAATAACATTATCTCCATCAACAGGACTGCACTTAAGTGTGCAGCGTAGAGTTGATCAGGTGCTACTACCTTGGAACATAATGTAGCAAAAGTTTTCCATATTTTTACAAAATATGGTGGTGGAGTACATGATGGTCCTAAAAAACTGTCAGTCCTTTTTGTCTATTTAGTAAAATAGAATATTGTCGTAGTAATTAAATATGTGGATTTTATTGGACCGGGGTTCGACTCCCCGCACCTCCACAAATGAATCTTTCTGCTGAAGACAAACAGTAGCAAATGCCGAGCTTTAATGTAACTGTACAGGAGATATACAGTTTTTGTTATAGTCCTGCCAAGAGGATGTTGTTTGTTATAGGATGTGAAATGGTACTGGATCAGCATTAAAGCTCACACATTCCGCTTGGAAACGGACAGGAAGATTCATTTTTTTATTAATTTTAATTTAATATTTATATATATCATTTAACATAATATGGAAAAAGAGAGAATATCAACTTATTTCTTAACGTTAATGCTTAGCGGTAATAGTGAAGATAGAAAACACACTAAACGTAAATATTTTTCTAAAAGAGCTAGATTTATTTTCTTTCCTATTATTAGAATAATGTTCGAGAGTTTATGTAAAGATTATCCAAATGATGCCGATCTTGGAGCAAAATTAAGACAAATTATTAACAAATAACTAAAACAAAATGAAAAAAACAATCCTCACACTACTTTTAATAGTAGTTTTTAGTAAAATTTATTCACAGGAATATTATCAGGTGGATGTAAGAACTTCTCATATTGTAAAGTATGAACGAGTTTATGAAAAAGGACAATTTGTTTCAAAAGTTAAAGATGAAAAAGCTTTTGAAGTTGATTACAAGATGGTTATTGATTTGAAGTCAGATAAGATTTCAGTTGATAATGCAGCAGGAACTGTTTTTTATGTAAAATCTGTTGAAACATCTAACAAAGGAGTAGATTCAGATGGAGATGTATTTCTAAAAACTATCTTTAAAGGAGTAGATGAAGAAAATATCAAATGTACTGGTGAATTAATAATATACCAAAAAAGACCATATGTTTTCTTTACAATATACTACGGTGATGGGTCATTTAGTTTTCTTGGTTTTCACTCTAATAAAACAGATATATGAAAAACAAACCCTTTACACAGATAATGTTTTATTGTTAGTTTATTATTACTAAACTATTAAATTTTTATTACATTTTTTAGTGCGATGGCTAAAAAAATATTGTTTATAACGGTTTAGCTATTATATCAGAAATAACACGTAATAACGAGACTATGAAAAGAGAAGAGTTAATAATCGAAAAGCAGAAAGAGGTGATTACCAATTTAAAAGAGATAGGGCAATTTTATTTTGCATTGAAAGGAAAAGCATCGAAAGGCGATGTCGAGAAAATGCGCAACCTTGCCGCTACTGGTAATAGGCTCGAATCAGAATTAAAAGAACTTGCCTCCCTCTCTCCCCACGTAGATAAAGGCGGGGAGATGAAACTCGAATGCCCTCAGTGTGGAGACACAGGCAAAAAAGAATTACATTGTAGGTGCTGTGGTAACAACTACCCTTCCCTCCCCCTCCCGACAGATGAGGAGATAAAAAAAGAGTGTGATAAGCGATTTGTGGGCAATGTTGCTCCCGAGTATTTCACTATGGGCGCAAAGTGGATGCGTGAACAGATGAAACTTAACCCTTAAAGGAAAGAGATAACCAACACAATAAAAGACAATGAATAAACAAAACGCATCACTAATCAAAAAAATATGCGCCCGTTATTGCATAGGGTTATATGTGGTAAGGCGTGGAGATAGGTGGTGCCGTGCTAATGGAGAGGATACCTATATTAATAAATCATATACGTCAGGTAATCAAATGTGGTTAGGTATCTATGATGATGAAGCAAAGGAGTTGGCGTCATTCTTCCATGAGGTTGGACATATCTTAGACCCAATAGATTGGAGCGTTAACACATCAAAAAACGTACGATATCAAATTGAGCGTTGGGCGTGGAAAATAGGATTTAGACTTGCTGAAAATCACGGAATTTACTTCCATGATAGTATTAAGGAGTGGGCAAAGGAACAGGCAATTACATATAGTTAGCAATAAAAGACAATGAAAACAGACACGGTTACAATCAAAGGCGAGACATTCGCTGTAAGATCAAATAAGGCATGGAGGGATAGCTGCCAGGGCTGTTACTTCAGTAGGCCGACAAGGTTTAACAAGTCGGGGCTGGGCACTTGCGTGGGCAACAACAGGGTTCTGTCCGTGTGCGCTGATAATAATATGGGTTCTGATTTCAAAAATATGATAATGATAAAGCTATAAAGACAGCACTACAACAACCCTGAAATATGTTTCCAAAATCAAAGGTAAATAAATTAAATTAATTTAAAATGAAAAAAACAGACATTATTATCGAAAAAAACATTCCTATTGTAAATGTAAAAATAAAGGATAATCATTTTGACAATTATCCTTTTAGAGAAATGAAAAAAGGAGATTCGTTTTTTATAAAAAGTAAACAAAAGAATAAAAAAGTAAAACGTAACTCTATTTGGTGTAGAACGATTTATAAATGTGCTCCTAATTACAATAAATTATCTGCAGCTGCAACAGCCTTTGCTAAATTTTCAGGTATGAAATGTAAATCGGAGATGTTTAAAATAAGATCTGTTCCTGGTGGATTTCGTATATGGAAAATAGTATAATATATAAGGGTTAATTCCCTTATGCCTAGGTGGTGAAATTGGTAGACACGAAGGACTTAAAATCCTTTTCTCAGAAATGAGAGTGCAGGTTCGATTCCTGTTCTGGGCACTAAAACATATTTTAAAATTTATATTATGAGAACAATAAAAATTCCTTATAACTTACAAGGAGATATTCTTCAATTAAGAAAAAAATCAAATGACGAATTTTCTACATCATTATTAAAGAACGATCTCAAAATTATGTTTGATGATTTTGAATTATTTCCATATGATAATTACACTAGTGTTGTTAATGAGTTTAATGATATAATATTTGATGAATATAATTTAAATAAGAGACAAATATGTAAAAAGTTATATAGCTCAATAAATAATAAACTAGATATAGGAGGAATGTGGCCATATTCTAGAGATATTATCAGTATTATTGATTGGATTAAGATATATAACGAGTTATATTTTATAGTTCATAAAATAGAACATTCAAACCTTAAAAAATTAAACCTATTATGATTGATTTAATATCTATTTATGTAATTATAGCATTATTAATGTCATTTATATGTTATGTAAAATATTCTATTACTTTACTAAACGAAGTATGTAAAAAAGAAAATGTAACAGATGAAGAAGCATTTAATTATTCAGCAGAATATTCTTACGGAATATTAGTTTCTATTTTTAAAGGCATTGTGTGGCCTATTACTTTAATAATTTGGTTATACAAAGAAGTTAAATAATATGGACATATTTACACAAATAATGATATTTATATTAGGAGTGCCTGCCCTGTGGTTGCTAGGAAGACCTGAGAAATGGTCTAGATATGGATTTATATTGGGTCTCCTAGCTCAACCATTTTGGTATTATCAAACTCTATGTAATAAACAATATATGATACTAGCTTTAAATATTATATATACGTTTAGTTGGTGTCAAGGTATTTATTTTAAATTTATAAAAAATGAATCAAAAGAATAAAATAGATATTTTTGTAGAGAGATTAAAAAAACTAAACATAAATGTAAAATTAGCTGGTAATTACCCATATATATACTTAATCAGTGTCAACGGTAATACAGTTAAGGAGAAATACATGTCTGATCATGCTTTTTGTATAGGATTTAGTCCTATCAGAATTAATCACGATTATAAGTTTAATGACTTATCTAAAATATTCAAAATAATACGTAAATATAAATAATAATGAAAAAATTAAGATTATTATTAACATCAGAATGTAATCGCATATGTGAGGGATGCTGTAATAAAGACTGGGATTTAAAATCTTTAAAAAAATGTATTAGTTTTAAAGGATATGATATCATAATGATTACAGGAGGAGAGCCAGGAATTAAACCTAAGCTACTTTTAGATACTCTTAAAAGAATCAAGAAAGAAGTTCCTAGTACTCCAATATATCTTTATACAGCATATCCTAAGATTCTATTAAATTTTCCAATAACAAATAGATTAGATGGTGTTACATTTACTCTTCATACTAAAGAAGATGTTAATCTTTTTGAGATGATAGAACTAACAAGTAGAAGAAATAATTATAATTTATTTGTTACCTATGTTGAATATTATTATAAAAATAATAAACAAATAGGATGGAGGTCTATTTATCGACCTAAATCTTTAAGATTAAACATTTTTAAAGGATTAAGGATGCCAAAGTTACATCATGATTGGAAAATTAAAAAAGATATAGAGTGGATTAAAGATTGCCCTTTACCTAAAGAGGAAGTTTTTATGAAATTATAAAATTTCTATTTGCCCTATTATGTAATGGTCAGCATATCAGGTTTTGAACCTGAGAGTCTAAGTTCGAATCTTGGTGGGGCAACAAATTAAAAATTAAATATATGAAAACTGAACATTTATTTCTTATTGATAAAATAGTAGTAGAGCACTTAAAGTCAATGAGACTTTTAAATACTTTTTTTAATAATATTATAATACAACGGGTAATTAGAAATAAATTTTCTGATACTCTTAATATAGCGATGTATAATACTGTTTCAGATGCGTTTGTTTGGAGCGAAACTGCAGAAGGAAGTAATTTTTGGGTTTCAGTTTATGACAAAGTCGAAGAAATGAAATCAATAAAAGTTAATCCTAATAATGCACCTTATTGGTATATAAAAGATTCTTTTACAGACTTATTTTTAGCTTGCTCAGCTTCGACTCTTATCGGTAAATTATTAAAAGAAAATAACAAATATTATCGTGAAAAGTATTTCCTTTTTAAATATAACAAGGAAAATAATGAACTGGAGGAAGTTTTTATTAAACAACACCATGAACTACTAAAAAATATAACATTTTTATAATATGGAAATAAAGACAAACTTACCTTTTTTTAAAAATACTTCTCTTGAATTTAAAGATAAATTTATAAAATTATCTGTATCAATAAATTTAAGTAAGAAAGTATTTAAAAATAATACAGGAAAATATTTTTATGACTTATTAAAAAGTGATGAATATATAGCTAAAAATATTAGATTTGTATTACATATAACTAGAGACCCTAAAAAAAGATGTACTGTAAGATGTATAAAAGAAATACCTCATAGCGATCTTTCAAATATTAATAGTTATCAAAAAGAACTATTGAGAGATAGTATGTACATAGCTAATTTAATTAAAATAGAGTATCATAAAATATTAATTAAAAATTTAAAGTATGAAACAGGTAATTGTTAAAACTGACAAATTTAAAAATCTAACTAAAGGTAAATCTTATGTTATAGATAGTGTTTCTGAAGACCCTAATTATTATTGGATAGTTAATAATGCTGGTGTTACATCTAGATATCATATATCTAATTTTCAAGCATCTTCTAAAAGTGAGGGTGGTATGGGTGCTGAGGTGAAAGAAGTTTCTGAAATTGATAAGTTTATTGATTTACTAAATAGACAAGAATATCATATCATTGTTAAATATTTTGTTGTATCTTATCAAAAACAACCTGTTGTATCTTATCAAAGAGAAAGTGATGATCGTATTACTATTTCTTTAAATATTAAAGGGTTTAGACTTAAATCTAAACAAGAAATAGTATTATATTATTATAATAACCCTATTAGTTGTGGTATACGTGATATATACGGATTAGATAATATACTAGGTTACGTAATGAATTTCAGCACAGAGGCAAAATTAGATAATAAACAATCTAATAATTTATTAAGTGCTATATTTAGAGTAATTATTGAGAGTATTAGTAGAGATAAACCTTGTGCATTTATAAATTTATCAACATCTTTAGATGAGGATAGTATATATTTGGATACTCTTAATTACTTAGCTGAAGAAACAGGAGGAGGTCATACTTCAGGAATAGAAAATCCTAATAGTGGTAACATAATATACCAATGGACTTATGGAATTAACAGAGAGTTATTTCGCTGATATTTCAAAAAATGATAAAGAAATATTATCTAAGAAGAGAATAGAAGAACTCAACTTTGAATTAAAATTAGGTGCAAAAGTTTTAGATATAGAAAATAAAAAATTATATATTATAGCTTCTAAACATTTTCTATTAATTGAAAATATTCCTACAGTATCTCGTAAAGTTAATATTGTAAATCTTATTGATTTTATTGACAAACCTTTATTTATACCTGAAGCTAGTATGACAGACTATGAACAATTAACTGATGGAAAAAATGAAGAAGTTATTATTAATAAATCTTTTATTGAAGCTTTACGTCTTAAATATATTACTTTCGTACCATTAGATAAATATATAAAATTTTTAAATCTTCCTCTTTCACCATTAGAAAGACCTAAAGCTTTTACTAGTATTTGTAAAGCATATTTAAAAGGTGTAGATAATATTGATGATATACTTCTTAGTATAAATACTAACAAATACTGCATGTTTAATAATAAAAATATTTTAATTAACTTTTTATAATATGAAAACAGATAAACCAATAAAACCAATTAGACTTGGTCCAGTAAATGTGAGATTTTATTATGATAGATCTCGTAAAACAATATTCAATTCAAAAGGTGTACCGGTTGTAGAAGAGAAACCTATTTCTACAAATGTAGAATTAGAATACAATGGAATACCGGTAAGAGTAAAAGTCAAATGTTCAAAATATGATTCTTTTACTAAAGAAAAAGGAAGAAAAATTGCTCTGAAAAAAGCAATTGATGACTTAAGAAACAATAAGTTTGTAGATATCACAAAAGCTGAAAGAACAGCAATATGGAATGATTATCGTACTATGACTAAAAAACCAAGGTGGGATGTCAAAAAGAAGTGAAAGTAAAGCAAAAAGAGGTGTTACTAATTCTAGAGGAACTAGAAGAGCACTTAAAAGACTAATATTAAAAAAAGCTATTAGAACTTTAGCATTAAAACAACCTGGTGCTACTGTTGCAGCTTTTACTGAACCTGGTTCAATGAAAAGAAGTTAAATTTAAAAATTTATGACAGAAAGAGATAAAACATTAAACGAGGTTAAACAAATACTTACTAATTTTTATTATGGTAAAATAAGAGAAGAAAAAGACGATTCTGGAAATATAGTAAGTCAAAAAACCGAAATACCTTCATTAAGAAGGAAACTTAAGAAAGCTATTGCTCATGAGACTGTTATTGAAACAGCTGATAAGTGGTATAGGGATTTTATGCAATATTTAAATTCTATTTAGCATGGAAGAACTAATAATTACTGTTGGTAATTGTCTAGAGAATAACTGGAGAAGAGAAAATCTTCTAAGGTCTAAACATGTTGTCGAAGCAGAAGATCATTTCGCTGTATCTTATACTTTTGTAGAATTAAATCCTGAAACAAAAATTCCTAAAAGTATTAAATTAATTTATAAAATAATGAAATAATTATGAGAGAAGTTTCTTTTGGTGATAACGCTAAAAGAATCTTTGGAAATGTAATTCTCTCTCGTATTATTAATACAAAAAGTGGAGAAACTGTTGTTCATTTAACTCAGGAAGTTAAATCTATTTATCCTGAAAAAATAGTTAGGTTTATACCTGGGTTAAATGACGATAGTTTTAATGTCTATGTTAAGAAGAGACATTGTCTTGTATTTGTACCAACTGGCCTACAAAAAAAAGAAATTATTAGTAAGCTTAAGTTGAATGAAGGACATATTTATCAAATAATATCTTATGATTTAGAAGATGTTATAACACCTATTGATTATAACTTATTAAAAAAAGGAATACCGTTATATGAAATAGAAGATAGATATGAAACTAAAGATAAAGAAGGAAATACTTATTCCAAAGGTTTGATGCGTATGACATGTGATGGAGAGATTTTGAGGGATATACCAAAGGAATATAGAAGATATGATTATTCAAAAGAATATAAAGAAGATATTGATTTAAGAAATACTAACTAAAAACAAAAAAATGAGTAGAAGGAAAATAGGTATACCAGGTTGGATGGTTGGAGAAAATTCATTTGGGATAACTGTATCATATGGTAAATATATACAGTCTTTTCTTAATGGTGAAATACACATCTTAAGTCCAGAAATGGCTATAAGGGAGGATTTAGACATGATTTTATTACCAGGTGGATCTGATGTAAATCCTACAAGATATGGCCAATGGCCTGATTTTTCAGTAGGAAACCCAAATGTATTTTTAGAAGCGTTTGATACATATTATTTGCCAGAATATATTGAAATGAATACTCCTATATTCGGTATATGTAGAGGAATGCAGACATTAGCTGTACATTATGAATGTGAGTTATTCCAAGATATGAATCATGAAGCAAATGATAAATATGATAGAAGTAAAACAGTACATTCTATTGTAGATAATCACATGCAAAAACATAAAGTAAATAGCAGACATCATCAGTCAGTAATGATGACTGAAGAAGGAAGAAAGAATCTTGTTATAGTAGAAGCTACTCATAGTAGTTTTAAGAGTCATATTGAAGCTATAAGAATTCAAAATAAACCTATATTTGCAGTACAGTTTCATCCTGAAGATATGTTTGATTCTACGATTGACAGGTGGATACTTGATAAATTAAAACGTTATGAAATCATTAAATAAGAAAGTAGCAAAAAAAGAAATAGAAGCTGATCATGAAACTGAAAGCGAATCCAAAAAGATTGAAACTTATGGTATAATTTCTGAAAAAACTTTTGGAGATCTCAAATTATTTGAGTATTTTTGCAGTAAATTTGGTTAAAATGAAGTATGATAACGGAACAATAGCGGTTAAGGAAAGTGGCGTATCAGTAGCAGAATATTTAGCTCTGGGATTAATTTATCACAACGCCAGTGAGAGGGGTTTAGTTATAGAAAGTTTCGTTTATGATGAATTAAATGAAAAAGGTTTTATAGAAATTGATAGTATTACTAAAACATGGACACTAAGTAGGAAGGGTAGAGAATTATTTGAACCGTCTAATAATAATTATGAAAGGTTTATAACTACCTTTCCTACTAGAGTCAAAAATCAATTAGGAGAAACAAGAATTTTGTCTCCTGCTTCAATTGAAGCACAAGCAGCAAAAAAGATTTATAAGAAGTGGAAAACGGTTACAAAAGGTAAAGATAGCTATCAAAAACATATAATAAGATGTTTAGAAGCTGAAATTAAATTTAGAGAAAATACAGGAAATCTATATTGGATGAGAAATATAGAAACATGGCTTGAAAATTTTACTTGGGAAGATTATGAATACTTACTTGATGAAGAAGAACAAGTAAATTTATCTAGGAAAGGAGAGATAAAGCTATGATTTATAAAAGAGTTACTCAAACATTAATAGAAAATAGAGAAAAGAGAATAAGGGGAGATACTATAGCAATACCTTGGTCTCTTTCTAATATATCTAAAGTTATTCCTGGTGTAGAAAAAGGTAAATATATACTGATATCTGCAAATCCAAAAGCAGGAAAAACTCAACTTTGTGATTTTCTATTTATGTATGAACCTTTTGAATGGTATCTCAAAAATAAAGATAGAAATAAAAAATTAAGAATATTATATTTTTCTTTAGAAATGTCTAAAGAAAGTAAGATTTTACAAGCAATATCCTATAAGTTATTTAAGGATTATAATATTATTATATCACCACAAAATCTTAAATCAACTTTTGAAGGATTTATATTAAATGAAAAAATTCTAAGTATTATATTATCTCAAAGTTTTCAAAACTGGCTTAAAGAGTTAGAAAAAATTGTTACATTTATAGATGATGTTAGATCAACAGACGGTATTTACAATTATGTTACTAAGTTTGCATCTAAAATAGGTAAATTAACCTATAAAACAGAAAACGATACAGAATTAGTAGATAGATATATTCAGGAAGATCCTGATATGTTTGTAATTATAATAGTTGATCACTTGTCATTACTTTCAAACAATAAAATGTCTTTATTTGAAGCAATATATAATCATTCAGCTTATAATTGTTTAGAATTTAGGGATAGATATGGTTTTACTGTAGTTAATGTACAACAACAAAGTGCAGATAGTGCAAGACAACAGTTTGATAATAGAGGTAATACAATAATAGAAAAAATCAGACCTTCCCCTGATGGATTAGCAGATTGTAAACTAACAGCAAGAGATTGTGATCTCATGTTAAGTTTATTTAATCCAGCAAGTTATCATTTATCTAAATATGAACATATTAATCTTGAAAGAATAGGTAGATGGCATAGAGAGTTGTACATTAATCTCAATAGAGAAGGTCTATCAAATGCTAGTGTTCAATTATTATTTAATGGAGCTGTAAATAGCTTTAAAGAAATACCTAGAGTGCTAACAGAAGAAATGTACGTAGAAATTGAAAATAAAATTAGTGAAACATTTAAAATTTAGAAATTATGAGTATTACGCTTCCAAGTAGGAAAAGTGGGGTTAAAAGAAGCAATCCTGAATTTATGATTATGTTTGGTAAACCTAAGAATGGTAAAACAACAGCATTATCTCTTTTAGATAACTGTTTGATTATTGACTTAGAAGGAGGATCAAGGTATGTAGATGCTTTATCTGTAGAAGTAAATGATATAAGAGAGTTATTCCAAGTAGCAAAACAAATTGAAGAAGCTGGAAAACCTTATAAGTATATTGCTTTGGATACAGCTACAAAGTTAGAAGATGAATTAATTATGCCTTTAGCTATTAGAAATTATAAGAATACTCCTATGGGAAAAGCTTATGATGGAGATGATCTTAGAAAATTACCAAATGGTGCAGGATATTTGTATTTAAGAGAAGCATTTAAACAAGTAATTACAAGGTTTAGAGATTTGTGTGATACACTTATTCTTGTTTCTCATTGTAATGAAAAAATGATTGAAAAAGAAGGTAAAGAAATGTTTGAATTGGAAATGGATTTATCTGGCAAACTTAAAAGAATTATTGCAGCTCAAGCAGATGCAATAGGTTATCTTTATAGAAAAGGAAACCAAGTATTTCTGAATTTTAATGGAGGTGGTGATGCCATTATTGAAGCCAGAAGTCCACATCTTTCAAATAAAGAATTTCTTTTGACAGAAAAAAGTGAAGAAGGTATATTTAAACACAATTGGGATAACATATTTTTAAAAGATTAAATTATGGAAAATACAGCATTAGTCAATTTGTCACATTCGGGAATGCTTTGGTTTAACCAAGAAGCATTAGAACTATTAGAAATAGATAAAAAAGGTTCTAAAATACTAATTGGTTATTTCGAATCAGAACTTAAATCTAAAAAAATTAAAAAGACTATTTATTTTATTAATATTGAAGATTCTTTGTTTTCAAATAAAGAAATTATAGAATTTATTAAATCAGAAGTCAATATTAATGAAGAACATCTTAAGGAGGTTAATCTTATGACCAGCGAAGATGGAGAAATCAACGGATTTATAAAATCTACAGAAAAAATGTATAGTATATTTTCTGAATTAGCTAAAGAATCAAATAGTGGTGTATTGGAATTTAAACTTATTCCTTGTTTTAAATTAGATCCTACTATGAAAGCTGTTAAAGAAAATTATTCTTTATCAGACAATATTGTTAAACTGGTGCATGTCAGTTCTAACCAAAATAGTATTGGTGAAGAACGAACAAAAGCTGAAGATTTTAGTGTTAAAAAGATGTCCGTTGAAGAATTGTCTAAATCACCTAATATAATACCAGGAGATAATGATAGACATAATACATCTGGAGGAAACGAATTTTTAAATGCTATTCCCTCTAATGATGATGATATTTTTGAAGAAGTACAATAATTAAATAAATAAATAAACAATGAGTTACGGTATTAAAAAACAAGTTTGGGCAGGACCGATTGAAGTAAGTCCTGAAACATCAATTGCAACAGGTAGATATTTAGATAAACTCGAATATCGAAAAACTGATAAAAGCGAATTTCTTATTGTTGGAGTTAGGGATAAAGCTGGTAAAACAGCTTCTAAGATATATTTCGCTCCAAAAATAGGAGGATTTATCAAAACTGAGGAAGATCTGTCTAAAGAACAGACAAGATTTAGTAGAATTCTCCAAAATCTCACAAGGTCTCTTCTTGGAGAAGAATATGAAACAGGGGCTGTTTCATCATTTGAGATGTTCTGTAAAAAAGTTATAGCTGATATTCCCACATCTTTGTATAACAAAGAATTAAGAATAAAAGTAATACTTGATAAAAATAACAGGGCTACTCTCCCAACAGGATCTCCTATATTTGAAGATCCTATCAGAGTATCACCAGAAGATTCCAAACTTAAGGTTTACCCTAAAGAAAAAGTGGTTAAATCAGAAGTAGTTATGGATGAAGATCCTGATGAAAAATCTGTTAAAAAAACAGAAGTAGATGATTTTGATGACTTACCATTTAAGTAGCATTTAGTGTCACGGTGTATGGACTAATTGGTAAGTCGCCGAGTACGAAACGGAAAGGAGATGTGGGTTCAAATCCCACTACCCCGTCTAATTTTAAGAGTATGTATAGTATTAATAAATTTTTATCTAAAGAAGAATTATTAAAAAAAATATCTTCTTATGATATATTTTCTAGATATTGTCATGGTTTTGAAAGTATTGGTAAATCTTTTCATTCTCCTTTAAGGAATGATCCAAATCCAAGTGCATTTATTATTTATTATGATGGTGATCTTTTATTTAAAGATTTTGGAAAAGGTTCTTATAGAGCTATAGATTTTGTAGCAGAACTGTACAATATATCTTTTCCACAAGCTGTGATGAAAATAGCAAACGATTTTAATATTATTAATGGGAAAAGTCCAAATACTATTATTTCTAGAAGTAATATTAACATAACTCCAAAAGATAAAACAATTTTAAAAATAAAAAAAAGAGAATTTAAAGATTACGATTATGATTATTGGGTTAGAGATTATAAAATAAGTTTAGATACGTTGAACTTATTCAACGTATCTCCAATTTCTCACTTTACAATAAATAATAATCTTTTTATTTCAGATAAATACTCTTATTCTTATGATTATTATTGGGAAGATGGTATATTTAGGAGAAAGATTTATCAACCATTTTCAAAATTTAAATGGTTTAGTAATGGTGGTAAAATAGTACAAGGAGAAGGAATGTTACCTTATAAGGGAGATCTTCTAATAATAACATCTTCTCTTAAAGATGTTATGGTGCTTTATGAATTAGGATATATAGCTATAGCTCCAACAACTGAGGCAGCTTTTCTATTTGAAAATTACTATCATAAACAAAATGACAGATTTGAAAATAAGATAGTATTTATGGATTCTGATCAAACAGGTATAAAGATGAATATAAAATATTCATCTAAATTTAAAATACCTTACATAAATATACCAGAAGAATACAAATCCAAAGATATATCTGATTTTGTTAAGAATTATTCTTTAGAAGATGCAGTAAAATTAATAGAATATTTATTAAATTATAAATTAAAAATTTGAAATTATGAAATTAGTAACAGTTTATGGAAGCTTGTTGTCAGGTATGGGAAATTGGTCATGGTTATTGAATAACGAACATTCAAAGCTACTTGGTACAGATGTACTTGAAATACCTTGTCATATGGTATCTTTTGGTGGATTTCCTGGTTTAATAGTAGACGAGAGTGTTAAAAACAAAATATATGTAGAAACATATCAGGTTACCGATGAAATATATAAACGAATCGAAAGATTAGAAGGTTTTGTATCTCAGGATAATCCTGTTAATTTTTATAACAAATGTCCTATTGAAACACCGTATGGTTTATCAGAAATATATGTACTTAATCCTAAAGATTATAATCTTACAGATACAAAGAGAGGTACAGTACCTGTTAATAATGATGGTGTTATTAATTGGAAAGAACATAGATTATCAAAATATTAGTTATGTTTAAATCAGCTGGTTATACACACCCTCATCCAAGATATCAAGAAGGAGGTATCTATTATAAGACAAGAGGTTCTGGAGAAAATTCTACATATTATGGTACAGTATGTAAAAATTGTGGATATCCTTATGGTTTACATACTTCTACCCGTTGTCCTTCTAGAAAACAATATTCAATCTTGGGGGATGTAGTTCATCCTATATTTCTTCATCGTCTTAAAGAATTAAAATTATTATGAAAACTCAAATAAGAACTAAAAATCCTAGTGCTGGTCCATTGCGTGGTATTGATTTACCCTTTAAATCAATAGTTAGATTAGGCTCTAGAACACCTCTTATAAGCTGTTTTAAAGACATTAGAGGGGTTATTGAATGTAATAGTATAGAATCTATCGAAAATAGTAGAGACAAGCTTAGAATGAAGGAATGTTTCTCTAAATACGATGTTCCTCAAGCTGAGTGGAAATCTTTAGTTGATCCTGTTCCTTTTAACGAATTTCCTCTTGTTGGAAAAGCTATAGTAGGATTTAAAGGTAGAGGTATGGTACTTATAAATAATGAGGAAGAACTTCGTAATTTTATAAAAACTCATGATAATAATAGATTTTTTATAGAAAGATTCTATAATTATGCTAGGGAATATAGAATACATGCTACAAGAGACCATGCGTTTTTAGCATGGAGAAAATTAAGAAAATCAGATGTCACCGAAAGGTGGTTTTTTAATTCTAGTAATTGTAATTGGGTAAATGAAGAACATGAATTATTTTCAAAACCTAATAATTGGTCAGAATTAGAAAATGCAGCAATAGTAGCTGTAAGATCTGTTGGATTAGATATTGGAGCTGTAGATATAAGAGTTCAATCTAGAACTAATCCTAATTTTATAGTGTGTGAAGTTAATTCTGCACCTCAATTAGGAGAAGTAGGGATTATAGCATACAGAAACGAAATAACTAAAATACTAATTAACAAACATAGTAAAAATGAAAGATAATCAATCTTATTTTGGTTTAGTAGAACGTAACAATTATGTTTTATATGCGGTAGGTTGTTGCCAATCACAAGGAAAAACATTAATGGGAGCAAGAACTAAACAAAATTATTGTGTAATAGATACAACCCAAACATTAGATATATTCAATAATTCAATCAACGATGTTAAAGATTATGTTTCTATTATATCTAAGATGTTTGATATTACATATAGTTTAGTTGATATAGATCGTACTAAAGTTCGTGATGATATAGGAATTGAAAGAATAGATGCCTTTTCAGATAAAGTATTATTCTACGAGATAAACTGTAAAGAAATACTTAGTAATAAACATTTTGTTGCTTGTCATACATTAATAAGATATATGTGGCAAACTGGTGATGGAATTATAATAGCTAAGATTATTTTACATTTATATAGAAAATTTATGTCTATATATGAAGAAATTAACGATCATCATTTGAGAATTATTTTAGGTATAGCTCTATCATTTAATTATACACAAGTAAGTAGAGGATTAGTGGCCTATACTTTAAAAGAAGATGATATAGTATTTGTTCCTGAAAAATCTCAATATTTAAAACAGTTAGCAAAGGATAATAATTTATACACAGTATTTGGTAATAAAAATATAATATTCCATAACAAAATAAAAATAACTGGAGATTTATTTGAAGATTCTTCTGTAGAGTTAAATGCTAAATATGTATTTTTATCTAACGCTAATGTAAGTACAGACGAACTAAAAGAATTTATTAGTAGATATGAACAAGGTATGGAAGTATATTCCAAACTGTGTAAATATGAAATTAAATACTCTTACTTCAGTCATACTAATAATTTAATATTTGATGACGTTGATAAAATATTAGAAAAATCTTTTAGTATGTATACTCCAGGTGGTACAAAAATACGTGAAATAAAAGTTAAAGATTTATTAAAAAGTGAAATATGATTAAAAATATAACTTACGGTAGTGATCCTGAATTTTTTATATATAATAAGGATATTGAAAAAGTAGTTCCATCTACATTTTTAGTTGAAGGTGTTAAAGATAGTCCCTATGAGCTAGGAGATGATTTCAAAATATTAAGAGATAATATTTTAGTTGAAGGAAATGTACCAGTAACTACTACAGAATCAGGATTTATACATTCAATAATAGAATTAAAATCAAGAATAGTTAAATACTTAAAAGATAAGTATGAAAGTCTTGAAATAATTTCAAGTGATTGTATGGAATTAGATCCTATTTATTTAACAGATCCTGAAGCATTACTTTTTGGATGTGATCCTTATCTTAACGCATGGGATGATGATATACATAAAGCAAATGATTTATCTTCTGTAAATTATAGAACAGCAGGATTTCATGTACATATTGGTTATGATAGAGATGATGAATGTTCTCTTAGTCAATTAACTATGAATAAATTGATAGCAAGAGCTTTTGATTTATTTGTTGTAATCCCTTCTTATATTGAACAATTTGATATTAGAAGATTTGGAAATTATGGAGGAGTAGGTCAATATAGAGATACCCCTTACGGATTAGAATGTCGTTCGTTAGGTAGTTATTTTTCAAATAATGAATATCTACTTTGGGTAATTAGACAGACTAATAAAGCATTAGATTATGTTAATAAAGAAGAAAATTTATATTCTTTATTGTATATGGAAAAACCTACTCTTAAAACAAATTCTAATGGTGAATTTCTATTTGATTCATCAATTTATGATGAATTAAATATTTCTTTTGAAGAACAATTGTTTAATATTAAAAAATTAGATTATGTGCGGAATATTTGGATGGATAGGAAATAAACCAAAAGATTTTGATAGTATAAAATTCAATATATTAGGAAATTATAACGATACTAGAGGAGGAGATTCTTGTGGAATATATTATAATAGAAACACTATTAAAGGAATTAATAGTGAATCAAAATATAGAGATTTAGTATTTAATTATGAATTACATAATCATATTAAATTAGAACAACCTATAATTATAGGTCACACAAGAAAAGCATCAGTTGGAGAAGTTTCAGTAACTAATATTCAGCCGGTAATTATATATGAGAATGATGATGAAACATCTAATCCTTTAATTATACAGGCTCATAATGGTACTATTACTAATATTGAGGAACTTGCTGAAAAATATAAAATTCCTATAGCTAAAAAGGAAAGCGATAGTATAATACTTGCTAAAATAATACTGAATCATGGTTTCGAGGTATTAAAAGAATATGAAGGATCTGCGGCATTGTTAATACATCTTCCCGGAGATGATAATGTTATGTATGCATTTCATGGTAAATCTAAATCATGGTATACATCTCCGTCTTCTGAAGAACGTCCTTTATTTTATATACATTTACCAGGAAAAGGTATTTATATTTCTTCTATGGATGAATCTCTTAAATTTATAAGTACAAGTAAACATATTACACCTATTTCTTTTGATCATAATTATTTATATAAAATTACAGGAGAAAAAGTTGAGAGATTAGATCTTTATGATAGAGAAAAACTAACTAAGAAAAATACTTCCGATTTACATTTCATACCTTATACTTCTTCTGGAAATTCTCATTGTAGTGGAAGAAATCATGATTATTATGATGATAATTATTATAATAGGAACTATAGTAATTCTAAAACAGTAAGTGAAAATATCAATAGGGTAGGGTTGTTATCAGTACTAAATGATAATCCTGCTGTTGCTACTGAAAGATGTGTTAGATACAATAGAGGATTCTATATGTATAGAGGTAACATGGCTCATGGTAAATTTATTCTTGATAATTTAGGCTATGTTTTAGATAAATCTTCCCCAGGTAGAAAGTATACCTTATACTTTTATTATGGTATTTTGATTGGAAACAAAAAAGGTTTTAAAGAAATAGAAAAGAAATGTGAAGAAAAAGGTATTATTACACCTTCTATATTCTATTCTCAGGATAACTTTAGAATGTTAAATGATATAATAGAAAGAAATTCGGTATTTCCTTTTACCAGATATGATGAAAATAGTATGACAGGGTGGATGAAAGAAACATATTTCTTTAAAGCCTATACTAATTCCTTTGTTTACTATGATGGGTTATTTACACCAATGCTTTGTACTAAGGTATTAAGTTTCAGACAAGGTTCTTTAAAAGAAGTTAGAGATAATTATTCATTTATGACTATTTCAATGTATCTTGATACATTAGATAAAATTTTAAATGAAGTAGTTATTACAGCTAAAAAGAAACTATCTTTTTATTATTCAGAATCACATGAACCAAAAGATACTAAAATTTATTTTGAGAGTGATGATGAGTTTGATGATAAATATAAAGAAACTGAAATTGATTGTCCGAAATGTAAAGGAACGGGGTATATTAATGTACAATTAGCTAGTGGTAATGGTAAATATACTAAGGTTTGTCAACATTGTGAAGGTACTGGTTTTATTTCTACTAGTTTTGAAGAAATGGGAGAATATGAGAACGTAGCAATATTACGAACCGAAATATCTAAGAAATTAGATAATGTGTATAAATCATTACGAGAAATACCAGATGAAATTAGTACGTTAGGTATGGATGATGATTTTAAAAAAGAATTAGATGATTTTGAAGAAGCTTTGTCAATATTAAGTGGGATTAGTGAAAAATTAAAATAATATGAATAGATTAGTTAAAACTTTTGACGGTACTACTGCTTCAAGAAATAAATGTAGATTTATAAAAGGAGAGTATTATGAAATAAACAAACAATGTTTCTTAATTAAAGATAAATGGTATAGAATAAATTCTGGGTATATTATATTTAATTATACCAAAAAACAGTGGATTCTTAAAGCAGAGTCTTCTTTAGCATATGGTGTAGTTAGTTATGATTTTTATGATAAAGCTTTAGTATTTGGTTATTTTGAACATGATATGTTCAAAAGTGTAGGACTAATGCTAAATAAGACTTTATATCCGGTTATGGACTATAGAATTCTTCCATCTAATTTATTTGTTGAATATAGAGCTAAAGGACATTTTGTACCTATTTCGGATTATAACCCTAACGCTGATTCTGTTCCTAAAATAGCATTTAATAACCATAATTACGGTATTGCTTTACCTTATAATTTTAAGAGGTTTGATCAAGAAATATTAAATAATATAAGCAAAGGAGCATATGACAAATTAAATCTTTCAATTGATACATTTAAGAATAATGTTTCTCGTTATGCTTTAAATGTAATAGGTGATTTAACTTTTGGATTTGAGTTTGAAACAAATCTTGGAATGATTCCCTGGTATAAGCTGTTACAAGATGGGTTAGTCCCATTAAGAGATGGTAGTATTCGAGGTATAGAATATGCTACTATTCCTTTGGGTGGAATAGAAGGTATTAAAATATTAGAGAAAGCAACTACTGATCTCAAAGATTATACTATAATCAGTAATCAGGAGAGTTTACATCTTCATATTGGGAACTTACCTAAAAAAGATTATAAAAAGTTCATAGCTAGATTATTTGCTATATGTTGTGTAATTGAGAAGGAAATTTATTCAATGTTTCCAGAATTTTCTGCGCAAACCTCTAAATTTAAAGAACGAAAGAAAGACTACAATATGCCACTGAATAGGTCTATTGCTTCAATAGACCAGGATAAATGTTTTAATAATTTAGCTATGTTTTTAGCTGAATCAGATAAATATGGTGGTTTAGGAACAGCTCATCCGAATGATACCAATGAGGATCATAAATGGAATGTAAATACCAGATATTATTGGTGTAATTTTATACCGGCGTTATTTGGTAATACTCCAACTATTGAATTTAGGCTTCATGTACCTACATTTAATATGGTTAAAATAATTAATTGGTTAGTTATATGTTCTTCTATAATTAAATATGCAGATAGAATTAAAAATACAGATATTACTCCTGAAGAATTAAAAGGAATTACACTTAAAGATATTCTTCATAAAGAAATAAGAAATTCAAAATTCAAATCTTACATATTTGATTATATTAATAAGAGAAAGTCATTTAGTTTTGAAAATGATCCAACTGGATCAGAAGAAATAAAAAATGACAATGTTAATTTTGATATTAAATAGATGAGAGAAGGGGGGATTTTCCCCCCTTTTTTTATTTTATTTGGAAATGTTAAAATAAAGATATATCTTTGTAAAAATTTAATGTAATGGATTATATCTTTATAAGTGGAAATGTGCCCAGTTCAAAGAATAATAAAGTATGGACGGGTAAAAGATTAATATGGTCTAAAAGGGCCTTATTATACAAAAAAAGTACAGAAAAATTATTTTTAGAAAATAAACTTAAGTTTCTAGAAATGATAGAAGGTAAACCTAAACCTATTAAAATAGGGTTTCATTTTTTAAGAGGTACTAAACATAAGTGGGATTTTGTCAATATGGTTCAAACATTACAAGATTTAATGGTTGTACATGGTTATATTAAAGACGATAACACTGATGAAATTATACCTTTCCCTTTTGAAATAGATAACAAGTTCTATTCAAATACAACACAAGAAAAATCAGGTGTTTTTATAACAATATTGTAATATGGAAAAATTATTAGAGTTACTTCCTGTTATATCAGATAGGGATTATAGAATTATTGATAGACCTTCATTTTCTTCGTTAAAAGATATAGTTGAAGAAGGTGCTAATGTATTATTACCGTTGTCTTCTAAAAGATCACAAGCTTTTGATTTTGGTTCATTAGTAGATGTATTACTCACTGAGCCGGAAGAAGTAAATAATAAATTTTACTTTGAAAATTATGAAAAACCAACAGCGTCTTCATTAACATTAGCTGAATCTTTAATAGAAGATATTTTATTTTTAGATGTAGATATTAAAAGTGTTTTAAAAGAAGATTACATTTTATCTAGGTGTAAAACTTTAAATCTTTGGTCTAAATATACAGACGATAAGATAATTAATTTAACTTTAGCTAATGAGCAATTTACAACTTATATTAAATGTACAATTGAATCAAATGGTAAAACTTTAATTACTAAAGATCAATACGAAGAGGCTAAAAAACAAGTGGATATTATACTTAACCACGAATACACTAAAGATATTTTTAAAAATGATGAATCTGTTTTATTGTTATATCAAAGAGCAGTAATGTTTCCATTTATGGGAGTTAATTTAAAGTCAAAATTAGATATAATTAAAATAGATTTTAAAAATAAAACAATAGGTGGAATAGATATTAAGACAGGTTCTGAAAATCCAGCTAATTTTGAAATTAGTTTTTATAAATATAAATACTATCTTCAAGCTTTAATATATAATTTAGCTTTATTATATATTTTAGACCAATCTGGATTAGTAGATGAATACAAAATAGAACCTTTTAAATTTATATATATAAGTAAAAAAGACTCAAATTATCCTGTTGTTTATACTGTCCCAGAAAACATATTAAGTAATTTTCTTAATGGATGGAGAACATCTATAGGATATAATTACGTTGGGTTAGCTGAAATTTTAGAACATTATAAATATTATGCAAATCTATTATATTCTGATGAACCAATAGTTGACTATAAAGTTTTTAAGAATAATGGTAATTTAAAAATATCTTTATTATGAAAATAATCAATAACATAAAAGATTTAAATAGAAGTAAAACATATTTATTACCATTAATATATAATCAATATAATTTATTATTTTTAGATAATATATGTAATACATATATTAAATTTAGTAATTTGTTTTTTGAAAAATATTCTATACCCACAGAGAGAAGGTTGATGGGTATATTATATGAAAATATGAATACTGTAAGATATCAAGAATATTTTTTAAAGCTAGAACAACATAAGAATTTTATAAAAATGTTTATTCTCGATGATTATATCTTAGTGATATTAGAAATAGAAGAAAATATATTTAATGAGTATGATTCTTTTATTAGAGGTAAATATTCTAAATTTTCTCCATCTTCTAAAAGGTTAATATTGGAGTTTTATAGCAATAATTTTAGAGATAGATTATTATGTATGGATATAAAGGATGTTCTTTATCAATCTTTAAGTAAAAGAGAAAAATTAGAAAAAGAATTAGGTATTAAATTGCCACCTGATACTGAATTAGCATCAGTAACAGATATTGAAAATGAAACTTTTAAATTAGAAATAACACAATGACAAGAAAAGAGGTATTGGATAATGCAGTTAAATATTTCAAAGGAGATGATTTAGCGGCAAATGTGTGGGTTGATAAGTATTGTCTAAAAGATGGTAATAATTATATAGAGCAAGATCCACATTATACAATTGAAAGAATAGCAGATGAATTTTTTAGAATTGAACAATCATATCCTAACCCTATGGTATATGGGGAAATTTTAGAATTATTAAAAGATTTCAAATATGTAATTCCAGCAGGATCACCAATATTCGGTATTGGCAATAGGTATGCTCTAACATCACTTAGTAATTGTTATGTTGTAGATTCGCCTGTAGATAGTTATGGTGGAATATTAAAGTCTGATGAAGAATTAGCTCAATTAATGAAACGTAGGGGTGGTGTAGGTATAGATATATCTACTCTAAGACCAAGTAATTCTAAAGTAAGTAATTCTGCAGGTACAAGTACTGGAGCAGTTTCGTTTATGAATAGATATTCTAATACTACTAGAGAAGTTGCTCAAGAAGGTAGACGTGGTGCTTTAATAATAACTATGGACATAAATCATCCAGATATAGAACAGTTTATTACATCTAAAGATGATTTAACTAAAATAACTGGAGCAAATATATCTGTTAAGGTTACTGATGAGTTTATGATAGCAGTAGAAAAAGATGAAATATACAGACTAAACTGGAATAATAAAATAGAGTTAGAGATAAGTGCATTACGTTTATGGAATAAAATAATACATCAAGCTTGGAAAACAGCTGAACCCGGTGTATTGTTCTGGGATAGAATTATAGAAGAATCTCCGGCTGACTGTTATTCTGATTTTAAAACTATTTCGACAAATCCTTGTGGAGAACTTCCTTTATGTGCATATGATAGTTGTAGATTAATGCATGTAAATTTATTTAGTTTTGTTAATGAACCATTTACCGAAAAAGCAAGCTTCAATTGGGGAAGATATAAATTATTTGTATATAAAGCCCAAAGATTAATGGATGATATGATTGATTTAGAGGAAGAAAAATTAAGATCTATTATAAGTAAAATCAAATCTGATCCAGAATCTGAAGAAATAAAATATAGAGAATTGGAATTATGGGATAATATACTAACAAAACTTATTAATGGAAGAAGAACTGGATTAAATCCTTGGTTAGGATTAGCAGACACTTTAGCTGCATTAAATTTTAAATATGATTCTGATGAAGCATTAGACTTTTCAGAAAAAGTAGCTAAAGTAGGTGCTATTGAAACTTATAGATCTAGTATTACATTAGCAAAAGAAAGAGGTCACTTCCCTATTTGGGATTACCAATTAGAAAAAGAAAATTTATTTTTAAATAGGATATTTGATGAAGAAGATCCAGATAGCAATTTTCAACTATTTGATGATTATTATTGTCATGGAAGAAGAAATATTTCTTGTTTAACTATACCGCCATCTGGTAGTGTAGCTATAATTTCACAAGTATCTTCTGGTATAGAACCAGTTTTTAATTTAACATATACAAGAAAAAGAAAAGTATCTGAGGATAATAATAATAAATCTTTTAAAGATAAAAATGGAGATTGGTGGGAAGAATATCACGTATTCCATACTAACTTTAAAAAATATATAGAAATTAAATCAAAAGCAAACGTATATCCTAATGAAATGTCAGACGAGGATATAAAAGCTTGGATTAAAGAATCCCCTTATCATTTATCTACGACTAATGAAATAGACCCCATTCAAAAAGTAAAACTTCAAGGTAAAATGCAAAAATATGTAGATCATAGTATAAGTATTACGCACAACTTACCTGAAAATATAAAAGAAGGGGATGTTTCAGATATATATATTAAAGCTTGGGAACATGGATGTAAAGGTGTAACTATATATAGAGAAGGAAGTAGAGATGGTATTTTAACCAATAAGAAAAAGATTTATTTCGTTCAACATGATGCACTTAAAAGACCTAAAGAATTAGAATGTAATGTACATTATACTAAATCTAAAGGCGAAGAGTTTTGTGTTTTAGTAGGTCTAATAGAAGATAAACCGTATGAAGTATTTGCTTTAAAGCCGAATGGTATTAGACCTCATGAAGAAAAGCATAAACTTATAAAGTTAAGTAAAGGAGTATATATTTTAACTACTTTGGATTGGAATAATAAAGATAAAGGCTATAATTTTGGGCCTATAACTGAAGGATTGTCAGATGAAGAAGCAGCTATAACTAGATTAACTTCAACTTCATTACGACATGGAGCACAAGTTAAATTTATAACTGAACAGTTAGATAAAACCGAAGGACCATTAACAACCTTTAATAAGGCAATATCTAGAGTTCTTAAGAAATATATACCAAATGAAATTAAAAAAGGAGTACTATGTCCGGAGTGTCAACACGTATTGAGAGTGGAAGGAGGATGCGATGTATGTACTAATTGTAGTTATTCAAAATGTTCATAAATATGGAAAATATATCTAATTTACATATAAAGTTAAATAATTCAGATCTTAAAGTGTTAAAAGAACTGCCTTTTGATGTATTTAAATCAATCATCTTTTGCAATGAAATACCTACTGTAATTATTAAAAAAAGTATTAGAGTTGAATGTACCAGAAATGTACTTCTATCAAAAGTAGAACTTGACAAATTAGAAAAAAAGAAAAAATATATTCCTTATTGGGAAAAATTTAAAAATGTAAAATCATTTAACTACGTAAATGCTATTTTTGCATTAGTTAATAGAAATAAGTATAAGGAAGGATTTATGTGGTTAGCAGACAAAGGACGATCTAGAGCAGATATAAACATTGATTATTATAGTAAATATGACATACCATTTAATCTAATAGGTTCTGAGATCAAGGAGGAATATGCGGAAAAATATGATTTAAATATCGATAATTTTAATTTTATCCCAATCTCAGTTAGTGGTATAATGGAATATTCTGATTTTTTAGAAGAAACTACTATAGAACCAGATATTCGAAAAGTTTCTAGGTATATATATGTATCTTTTCATAATTTGTTTATAAAACATGAATTAGAACCAATCGTTAAACGTAGATCTAACTTTTTAAAAAACCTTAATGGTTCTTATAGAGGCTGGAGTAGTTTAATACTATTTAAGAAGAAATGTATAAAAATTATTAAAAAAACTAAAAAAGAAATATTGTTTATATGAAATTTAAATCTTATGTGGTAGACCCTAATTGTTGGTTTACTTCTGATCTTCACTTAAATCATTCAAATATTATAAAATTTTGTAATAGACCTTTTATTTCTGTTGAAGAAATGAATAAAACTATTATAGACAATTGGAATAGTGTTATTAATAAAAACGATACAGTATTTCTACTTGGTGATGTAGTGTTTGGAGGATATGATATATGGAATTATTTTATGGAAAGATTAAATGGTTTAAAAATTCTAATAGCTGGAAACCATGATAAATCTATAACAATAAATAAATTTCATAGAGTAGATCAAATATTAAATATTATTGTTAATGATCCAGAAATAAAGGGAGGACAAAGAATTACTTTGTGTCATTATCCTATGTATTCCTGGTATCAATCACATAGAGGTGCCTGGCAGTTGTACGGACATTTACACAACGGTAAAGTTGAAATATCAAATGATGTAAAAGATGAAGAAGTTATAAAAGAAGTTGAAAGTTATGTCAAATCAGAATTAGCTTTAATATCTAGACTGAGAAATGTCCAATATGACGTAGGAGTAGATGGTAATGATTTTACTCCAGTATCTTACTATAATTTAAAACAAATTATTAATAGTAAGAAATAAGTGTAACTAAATTAATAATCATGAAAAAAGTTTTAGTATTTGTAACTATATTTATTTTATCTATAGATTTGTATTCACCAGAAGTTTCACACGAAGTAAGAGATAATGTATCTATTACTACATTAAAACATATTGACTATAATAATCAATATCAATTGGTGATAAATAACATTAAGAAATTTGAAGGATTGAGTTTAGCTCCTTATTGGGATGTTAAACAATATTCTATTGGATACGGACATGCTATAAAATCTTACGAGAAATTTACTATAATTACAGAAAAAGAAGCTGAATTGTTATTAAAATTAGATTTTAATAATTGCATATCATATGTAGAAAAATTAACTAATTTAAATAGATACGATGATTGTAATAAAGTTTTAGCTTTGGCGAGCTTAGTTTACAATATAGGTGTAGGTAATTTTCAAAGAAGTACACTATTAGAAAAACTTAACTCTGATCAATGTATTAATTATGAATTCTTAAGATGGGTGAAAATAAAACACGGTAATAGATATATTACCAGTAAGCACTTAGTCGAAAGAAGAAAAGTAGAATTATCTTTATATAATACATAATGTATATTTATGATGTTGAAATACTAGGTAAAAACTTCTTTAGTGCGATATTTATTAACCCTCAAACTAAGGAAGAAATTGTGTGTTGGAAATTGGACTATAATGAGTGTGGCTTGGAAAAGCTGCACTCTATAGTTCAAAATAATCTTTTAATAGGGTATAATTGTAAATATTATGATGATATTATATTAAATTATATTATTACTCAAGGATATGTAGATACTTACGAATTATATTATCTTTCTCAAAAAATAATAAGACATCAAAAGAAAAAAATAGGTCCTTTATGGAAAGATGAAACAATTGGTAAATATATGAATGGAGTAGTACAATCAGTTGATTTAATGAAAATGCTTGCTTTTGGTAAAATGAAAGTTAGTTTAAAACATATATCGTCCGTATTAAGATTTAACAAAATTAAAGATTTACCACATCCTCACGATGAAATTGTTACATTAGATAAATTAGAAGAAATATTAGCCTATAATAAAAATGATGTTTTAGCAACATTAAATCTTTATAATAAAGTAAAAGATTTATTAAATATGAGATTCCATATATCTAAAAAGTTTAAAATCAAACCACTTAGAATATTAAATGCTTCTAAAACTGATATAGGAAAAGAAATATTAAATACTTATTATAAAGAAAGAACAGGCTTAGATAGATATGAATTTGTTGATTTAAGAACTAATCGAGGTATAGTAAGATTAAAAGAATGTATCTCAGATAAAGTTAAATATGAAACAGAGTTATTTAATAATATGTTAAATAATTTTAACAATACAATTGTATATATAGAAAAAGATAAAGATCCAGAATTGGATTATTCTATTATTTATAAAAATAGAGGATATAAAATGGGATTCGGTGGACTACATAGTATGGATGATGTAGCTATATTTAATTCAGATGATAATTATGAAATTATAGATGCTGATGTAGATTCCTATTACCCTAGAGTCATGTTACAATATAAAATTAAACCAGAACATGTTGATGAAGTATTCTTTTCTATTTTGGATGATATGACAGAATTAAGATTAAAAGCCAAAAAAAAAGACTCATTAACTGGAAAAATGATAGATCCAATAACAGCAGATAGTATGAAAATTACTATTAATGCAATATTTGGATTATATAATTTTCCTGAATACTGGTTATATGATACTAAAGCAGCCTATTCTGTAACTATAAACGGCCAAATGTTTTTACTAATGTTAATAGAAAAGTTAGCATTAGCCGGGTTCGATGTTATATCTGCCAATACGGATGGGATAACAACTTTGGTGAGAAAAGATAGAAAAGAAGAATATCATAAAATATGTAAAGATTGGGAAAATTACACTAAGTTTACATTATCTTTTACTACATATTTAAAATATGTAAGAAAGGATGTTAATAACTATACTGTATTAAAAGATGGTGGAGAAACTAAAGAAAAAGGATGTTTTAATTATATACAAGATTTAGAAAAAGGATATAATACATCTATAATTCCAATAGCTTTAAATAATTATTTTTTAAAAGGTATCCCTATAAAAGATACCTTGTTTACACATAGAAATATTTTTGACTTTTGTAAAAGTCAAAAAATAGGTGGTCAATTTACTTCAGAATTACATTATTTAAAAGATAATGTTAAAACTATAGAGGTATTACAAAAAACAAATAGATATTTTATATCTAAAAAAGGTGGTACTTTTATAAAAAGGAAAGATGATGGTAGTCTTCATAATCTTGAATTGGATTGGCAAGTTACACTATTAAACGATTATGATGAATCTAAATTAGATGAATATTTAACTAATATAGATTATAGATATTATATTGATAAGTGTAATAAAATTATTGAATCAATTGAAGATAAACAATTAAAATTTGATTGGTATGTTTAAAATAGGACAAGAAGTAGCATTCACAAAATATTACCCTGATTTACATAAGATTAAACAAAGGTTTGATAAAGCCTTATTATGTAGAAAAAAGAATCCAGAATTCTTTGAAAGAAAAGAAGAAGAATATTATGAATTACAATATAAAATACACGAAGAACTTAAAAGTAAATTAAAATATAATAATTCTTATATTACAAATGGAGGATTTATAAAAATAGTTACAGATACTGGAGAATTTATGTATATTAAACCATCTGTAACATTAAGTGAACCTACTACTGGTAAATTTTGTGGATATAAACTACAAAAAATTATAAGAATTTATAGAAGGAGAGATATAAAATTTCGCCAACGTGGACGTGAAGAACTAGATGCCCCAATCCATCCTATTGTAGATCAACTTAATCCAGCAGATCAAATATCTGGTAGATATTCTCAAAATATAAGAGTGGATAATCCAAGACAACTATCTAAAGTAGCAATTATAGCAATATCACCTACAGTTAGAATGGAAGTACCTATGGACAATCTTATATTTAATAATAAACGATATAATTTTTTATAATATGAGAATAATTACTGTTGGTGATTTACATGGTAAATCATATTGGGAAAAAGTTAAGAATGAAACAACTGATAAAATAATATTTTTAGGTGATTATGTTGATTCTTATACCCATTCTAATGTAGAAATATTACATAATTTAAATAATATTATTCAGTTTAAAAACGATTTTCCAAATCTTGTTGAGTTATTAATTGGTAATCATGAAGTTCAATATATGCGTAATTATGGTTATGCAAAATATGGATGTACTGGATACAGAAATTTAATGACACATGACTTAGGACAGTTATTTGCTGATAATAAAAAATATTTTAACGCTGCATATCAATACAATTCAAATGGTTTAAGTTATCTTTGGACACATGCAGGAATAACAAATAAATGGTATAAAGATTTCTTAACTGAGTATTCAGAAAAAATTGAAATTGATGAATTTTTAGATGCATCTTTGTCAGATAAACTGAATATTGGTTTTGAATATAAAATGGATTCTATATTTCAGGTTAGTTTTTATAGGGGAGGAATGAGCAATTATTCAGGAATATTATGGGCTGATTATCAAGAAACAAAAAAAGATATGTTAAATAATTGGCACCAAATTGTAGGACATACCCATTTACCTGATATTACAATTGTAAAGAAAGATATGTATACAAGTATAACGTATTTAGATTGTTTAGATACTAAAATAAAATTTCATACTTTAGATATTTAAAACAATCTTTTTTAGTTAATAATCCAATGTGTAAAGAGAAGGGGATACAATTTGTATCCCCTATCTTTTTTTTAACTGGGTTATTGTTAGTATGGACTCTTTTTATAGTTTTCATATAGTTCAAAAAACCTTGCAAGTTGTACCCCACCTCTAGCCCACTGTATACCATAATACATAATAGGGGATCTATCTTGTGGTGAATTTTCTCCAAATAATAAATCTCTAATTTCATCCATTGTATTATTTAATGTTTTCATAGCTAAAGTTAATAATGATGTAATAGGTAATGGGTTTTGTACTAGATTTATAAATTCCACTGGATTCCACATAAAAGATAATTCTGAATTACTTTTTGTTAATATCTTATATAAGTTTCTGGTTATAATATTATTATAATATCTAGGATCTTTTTCACCATCGTCTTTACCACCTAAATAAGTAATTAAAGCCAATGTTCCAAGTATTATCCTAAGCTCAACCAATGCAGCTTTTATTTGTCCTTCTTTAGCTTGTAAATATTCTTCAAAAGTTACTTTTTCTGCTAAATCTGGATTTTCTATTAAGAACTTTTCAAAATGTCTTTTAGCTCTTGCTTCGTTTACTCTTTGTAATCCCATTCTTGGTGCTAAACCAAATGTAGTAATATCTAATATTGTCTTAGCTATAGATGGGACAAGTGCTTTTTTTACAAATACTGCTATTTTTTTACCTGTATCTCTTTCGTCTGTGTTTAATCCGTATTCTGAAAATAGAGCATTAAATCTACCTAATCTTAAAGCTTGAATGTCTTCATCATATTCTAATCCTCTTACTCTTTCATTAACAATACCTGGCATCCATGTTCTAAAATGCATCATTAAACCCATAACTAGATTAGTGTCGAATCCGGCTATTTCTTCAGCAGACATGTTTCCTATTACACCAGACAGTGTCCTTTTAGCAGCTGCACGGAACGATATATGACCTTCTTTACTTAAACCTTTAATTTCATATTCTTGTGTTTTTTCATTAAAAACAGCTGAATCTAATATTGACTTATATTTTTTAGGATCAACTCCTGGTTTATTTAATCTTATTATATTTCCATCAGGAGTGACACCATAGTTTTGAGCCATAGATATTAAAACTCTATCCATTAGTTTTTCATCTACTTTTCTTAAAGGGTAATATGATACACGTTCAGATAAAGCTTTCTTTATTCCACCTCTTGACATTCTAAAAGCTAATTTATCTGCTAAATCTTCACTGTACGCATGAAATAAATCAGATATTCCTACATATTTTGAAGCATTTGTTAAAAGTAGTTTCTCTGTTTTTCTGAGTTGTTCTGGAGTAAAGGATGTTGATTTTTTACTCTCTATAAATAACCCTGTTCTACCAGCAAGCAAAGCTCCACCAGCAGGTATAATAGCGTAACTAAGAGCTGTTCTAGATCTTAATTGTTTTAATTCTAATATAGCTTTAGTAGTATTTAATTTTCGTAATAATGATTTTTCTTTATATTTAATTCCATATAAATAATAATCTGAGAAGTCTTCAAATAATTTGTAAGTATCTGTTTTTATACCTAAAATAGTCAAAAACTTTTGAGCCTTACCTCTTATTTTTCTATTCATCCTATCAGTTGCTTCAATACCACCTTGTTCAGCAGAAGGATCTCCAATCATATCTTTTAAATTAAGAACGTCTGCCTCAATAGCTTCCATGTGTGAATGATTATATGCCATCTTAGCAAATAACATTAACGAGTTCCCAAGATCATAGCTTTTTAAGCTGTTGTCAACATCCCCTTGTTTATTTTTTAATTTATTAATAAACAATATAGGAATATTTCGTCTTAATTCACCAGTAGATTCATCATATTGTCCTATATGAATATCTTCTTCTCTTACTGTAAATGATGCTAATTTTTCACTAATAGAGCCCATTAAATTAAACCCGTTATCAGTAAGATGTTGAATAGATTCTTTTCTTATATTTGGTATGAAATTATCAGGTAATTTACTATATTCATTTATACCTAATAATTCTCTAAATTCTGACATATAGCTTGTCCACATGTCATAATAATCCTTCAGTGGTTTATTGGCTTCTATCTGTTTATACTGGTCTGTGTGATTAGCTTTAGCAACTTCTGGTTTAATTGTTACCCAACCACGATAATTAAAATTATTAAACCAAGCATCTTTGCTTTTTAATAAGTTGGTTTGCTTAACCCAAAAATCTAAATCTCTTTCGTATTGTTTAATATAAGTAGTAGAAGATGTAATAAGTTTTCCGTCTGCTCCAACAAGATCTTCTAAATTATTATTAGCTGCAGCAAGTTGTCTTTTCTTAGCATCGTATCTTGAATTCCATCTTTCTTGCCACTTATCAACATCTCTTATGTGATAAGATGAAGTAAGCCATTTGTAATCTTCTTCTGTTTTACCTTGAAATGCTAAATTTCTTCTATCCCAAAATTCTTGTTTTATTTTTTTAAATAAGTTTCCAGTTTCTCTATCTATAATCATACCTTGTGCTTGAAGTAAAGTCATACCTCTACCTTTAGCCCATTTTTCTAATTCTGTTTCTTTTTCATGATATGTTTTCTCAACTTGTCTTAATTGTTGCCTCATATCATATTGTACTCCTTGTATCAATTTCCAAAAAGCTTGAAACACCGGATGTTTAATTTCAGATATTTTCAAGAATGTTTTTTCAAAGAAATTTAATTCTTCAAATGGTTTAATGTTTCCTTTTGAATCTTTATGTATATTAGGTATTAAATCTATAGTACGAGATTCTCTTTCTGTTCTAACGTCTTCCATTATAAAAGTAAGAGCTGGAGCTATAGCTCTCATCATGTTCCTTAATTCAGTATATTTAGCAAGATTAACCTGTTTTAATTCTGAAAAATAAACATGGCTTTCATTTACCATATTGGAGTAAACATTCAATTCATCATAGTAATCTCTTAATTCATTATCGGAAATATACGAAGGATTGTCAGAACCGTCTTCTAATTTTGGTTTTTCGTTTATTCTAGATCCTAAGTCTTCAAGTAAATTTTTTACTGTATATAACATGTCTTTTATATCTAAGTCAATGATTACTGACTTAATAGATGTGTTAATACGTTTAATTTTTTGATTTATTTGGTCTCTTTCATCAATCGTTAATTTGCCCTGTTTTAGCTTGTTTAAGAGCTTTTCTTTAAGAGACATCTGTTTATTAAGTAACTTGTTCAAACCTTCAAATTCAGTAGATTCTCCGCCTATAGGAACCTGTCTTAAATGTTCTGACACATCTGAACCACTTAATATTTTAGTAATAGGTTTATTTAATATGCTTCCAGGTTTACGTTGGTCTGTTTTTTTAATATCGTTAGCTATGAATATTGGAACAAGTCTTCGTCTATTAACTTCTCTAATACCATATCTTTCAAGTAATATTCTAGAATAATCAGACATTGTTAAGTTGTAAGTAGCATAATCTTTACTTGTAAATAAATCGTTAGTGAATAAAATCTCATCCCTATTTAAAGTATAATTATGACCATATATTCCAGATTTAGTTTTATAGTCGTATACATCAGCAGTATTATTACTATATACCACTAATACGTCTATTGTACCACCAAGATTCTCTACGGGGTCTGCTACAAACAACTCTGTTAATATTTTAGCTTGTTTAGTAGGATCAATCTTTTTTTGTGTTGCTTCTATTTGACTTATTAGACTTTTAGATAATTTTTCAAGTTGAGCAAATCCTACAGAGCTAATAGGATATTCACCACTTAAAGCTTCTCTTTTTATTTGATTAATATCTCCTTTTTTATTATATAAAAAATCTACAAGTTTATTAAGAACATCATGTATCTTAGTACCTGTTTCTCTTTTAATAGTATTATCTTCTGAAATAGAAGGTTCTGATTGTCCTACAAGTCTTTTTGCTCGTTCACTTACTCTATATTTAATTTCGTTTTGTGCAATGAAATAAATATCATCTCTTAATGTTTTTAAATTATGGATTTGTTCTAATCTCTGAACTGATTCTTCAGCTGTTTGATTAATTAATTTAGGAAAGAATATTGACCTATTGGCCATTATATTCTTAATCTGTTCACCTGTTAAATTTGTAACTCTACAACTCATAATTTAAATTATTAAAGACCACACATTATTTCTATTTCACCATTAGTTAATCCTTCCATAAAAGCTCTCTTTTCATCTATATCTTTATGAGCCATTTCAGGATAATATAAATCAAAATTATCTAATAATAAATCCATATTTACAGGATAGCGTTCTTTAGACATTTCCCTAACATTATTCTGTATAATTTCATCCGCTTTTTCGGCCTTTAAATTTTGTTCATCTTTCGGTTGCCTAATTGCTATTTTATATTTATATCTTAAGTCAGCACTAGATTTCATAAATGAAACAGCAGAATATCCAAAGTCTTCTATGTGTCTACGATAATCACTTTCCGCAGCCTCTAGTGAAGTATAGTATAAAAATTTAAAAGTACTTTTAGGTGTAGCAACAATATCATCCCATTTCTCTCTAGGAGATTTAGCTTTATCAGATTTAAATAGTTCAGATCCTAATTGATACATATTTTTGCTAACAAACTCTCTGAAACCTTCTATATCTTGTTTACTACCTAATATGTGAATTTGTTTTTGGCTTGGTACAGCATAACTTATACTACCTTTATCTTCACTAAGATTTATATACTCAAATCCAATATTTCTATCTTTAAGTATT
>Ga0116204_1000102_pt1 | contig 39871 bp, 33 predicted proteins | sample LakKivwa52mmetaG_FD_94481 | JGI IMG/M metagenome (GOLD analysis project Ga0116204, IMG submission 94481) | Anoxic lake water microbial communities from Lake Kivu, Rwanda to study Microbial Dark Matter (Phase II) - Lake Kivu water 52m metaG | ecosystem: Environmental > Aquatic > Freshwater > Lake... | reverse complement strand
GCCGACCATGGATTGGTTCGTGACTATGAACATTGGCAAACCCAGCTTTGAAATCGCGAGGATGCCCGGGATGGCGCCTTCCTCGAAAACGAATTCACCTGGGTGCTTGACGCGGTCATGGCGGTGGCGGTTCACCACGCCGTCACGGTCAAGGAATATGGCTGCGCCGCGGCTCTTTTTTGCCGCCCTGGCAATGCCGCCGGAATCCACCGTCCGCCCGGCTTTTGACAGCGACTCGAACGTGCCGATGTCAAGGAACCGCCCGTGCCCCGGATAGCCATAGAGCTTTTTCATGGAAGCGAAAAGCTGGAAGCCCTCCTTTTCCATTGAGAACGCATTCCCGAGCCTGCCGTCCGCCCGCGTGGATGCAAGCAAGGACAATGCACGCGGCTCTGCCATGTATGCCCCGGTGTTGAAGTAGCCTATTCCTTCCTTTTGCTTTTCGAGGAATTCCTTCACGCGGCCTTCCTTGGAAATGGTGAGCGCGCCGCGCGCCGAGAGCGAGCCGTGCATGGCGAAGATGGTCGAAAGCCCCTTTTTCCTGCGGTGGAACGAGAGAAAGGGCGCAATATCGAAGTCCGCGAAGCTGTCGCCGTTGAGCACAAGCGCGGTTTTCTTTATCTTAGCTCGTGCGGCAAGGATTGCGCCGCCCGTGCCAAGCGGCGTGCGTTCCCGCGAGTATGAAATCCTCAGCCCCCATTTTGAGCCGTTTCCGCAGTATCTTTTCACCATGGCGTGCTTGTAGCCAGTGAGGAGAATGCACTCGCGAATGCCCATTGACGCGATTTTTTCAAGGACGAAATTGAGGAAAGGCTTGCCGTTGACCATTACCAACGGCTTTGGGACCTTGTAGGTGAGCGGGCGCAGCCTGGTGCCAAGCCCGCCCACAAGCACCACTGCCATTGGTTTTTCCAAAGCCACACACCTGCCTTGATTGAATGGATTCCATGCATGCCGCCCGTATGGGAAGCCACCCATTGCTGTCTCCATTATTGCTTATTAAACCTGACGACAAAGAGATAAACATGGAAGCGGGGACGGATGTGGAAGAGGAGATGGCGGAGGCTTCACGCGAGGTTGCCCACGGGACTTTCTGGAACCTTGCAGGCACTTTCTTCTCAAAAATACTCTCATTCATCTACACCATATATATCGCGCACGCGGTATCTCAGGGCGACATAGGGATATTCTACCTCGCCTTGGGCATAGTGGGGCTCATAGGAGTATGGAAGGACCTGGGGCTCCCCTCCGCGCTCATCCGCTACATACCCTATTTCGAGAGCAGGGGGGAGCATGGGAAAGCCAACAGCCTGCTGAAATACAGCTATGCTGTGACTGTGGCGCTCGGGGTCGTGCTTACCGCAATAGTGTGGCTTCTTGCCGACCCGATAGGCGGGCTCTACGGCAACGCCGCCCTCCCGGAAGCGCTCCGGCTGATGTCGCTCTACGTGCTTTTGGACAATATCCTGAAAATAGGCAGCGCATATATACAGGGCAAAGCCGAGATGAAGCTCGGACAGGTGATAAGCAACGTCTCCATGCTCGCAAAACTGGTTCTCACCGTGCTGCTGTTTCAGGTGTATGGCGCCACTGTCGCAACCCTGACCGCAGCTTTCCTCGGCTCGATGGTTGTCGGAATAGTGATTTCGCTCCCGATAGTTGCCGGGAGGATGGTTACTCGCACAGAACACGCCGGACCAGGGCTTGCCAGAAGCGAGGTGCTTGGCGAAATCATGCCGTTTGGAATAATGCTCACCATACTCCAGACATTCAACGTGATAACCTCTTCCACAGACAAGGTCCTGCTTGGCTACCTTGCGCCGCAGTCGGTCGCAGTCGACCTTGTTGCAATCTATTCTTTCGCCCTCACGCTTGGCAACAACATAATAGTCTTCCCCGCGGCAGTCGGAGGCATATTCCTCCCGATAATTTCACGAATGGTCGGCAAGCAGGACTTGGGAGGAGTAAGACGACAAATAGGAACTTCGCAGCGTTGGATATTGATGATAACGCTCCCAATGGCTGCTGTGATGGTGGCGTTTGCGGGCGAGATGCTCACCATATTTTTTGGAGGAGCTTATAGCTGTGGGCATTTCGCAATGGCGGTTTCGATAATAGGAATGATATTCATGGCGTTCGCATACACCGTATCGCTCGCGCTTGCAGGCATGCGACTGGTGAAGCTCGAGCTTTACATCGCAGCGGCTTCCGGACTCATGAATGTCATGCTTAATATCCTGCTCATACCCGCATTTGGAATGGAAGGCGCAGCGGTTGCAACTGCAATAAGTCTTGGGACGTGGGGGTTGCTCATGATGCATTATGGCAAGAAGATGACTGGCTTCGAATCCCCGGCAAGCGCCTATAGGCTCGTTGCTGCCGGGGTGATAACGTGCCTCCTGATCTTCGCGCTAAAGCCTATAGTCGCATTCGCAGCTATGCAGATGCCTCCCGTTGGCGAAGCTGAAATGCAACCATATACTTCAAAGGTTGCATACCTTTTCCTTCTTGGCATTGTGAGCCTGGCGGCTTTTGCGGCATTCGGGGTGCTTGCCATTGCGCTTAAGTGCTTTGAACTAGATGACCTGATGGTTTCGCGGAAGATTTTCCGGCGCTTTGAAATCCCAAATTGGATTGAAAGTCTTGGCGAGCGCATTATCTTGGTCGGCATAAAAAAATGATGGGTGTCAATATGGCACTTTTTGGGACAAATGGCGTGCGCGGGAAGCTCGAGGTGCTCACGCCAGGACTTGCGTTTTCACTTTCTATGGCGTTTGCATCATGGAGCAGGGGCAAAAAAATCGCGGTTGCCCGAGATATGCGCATTACTTCACCCATGCTCCATTCAGCCTGCAAGGCGGGCGTGATGGCTTCAGGCTGCGACGCAATTGACATCGGGCTTTGCTCCTCGCCTGTTGCGGAATTCACGCTTGCAAGGCTCCGCGCAGACGGGCTTATCATTGTGACTGCCTCGCACAACCCGGCCGAGTGGAACGCGCTCAAGTTCGTTGACAGGGACGGTGTGGCAGTCTCGCGAGAGCGGGGCGAGGAAATTGAGCGGATGGCGATTGGGGGGGAGATGGCAGATGCGCGGGGCAGTGCGGCGCGTTTGAAGAATGCCCCTTCCGGAAAGCCTGTGTTTGCAGAATGGAAATCCGTCGGGCAGGCGGTTGAGGAAAAAAATGCCGCCGCAAAGCACGCCGAGGCTGTCCTGAAATTCGTGGATGCCGAAAAAATAAGGAGGCGGCACCTGAGGGTTTGCCTCGACTTCGGTAATGGAACATCGGCGCTTTCGCATGACGTTTTCGCAAGGCTTGGATGCGAAGTGATTGCGCTCAACGGAAAAGTAGATGGCACTTTCCCAGGAAGGCCTTCAGAGCCTTCGGAGCAGAACGTGCAGGGGCTTTGCAAGGCTGTGAAACAGGAGAGTGCGAATTTCGGAGTAGCCTGGGACGGCGACTCCGACCGAGTGGTGTTTGTCGATGAGAAAGGAAGGTGGATAGTCGGAGACAAAGGATTTGCAATATCTGCGGCGCAAGCCTGCAAGGAAAAGAAGGCGCAACCGGGGAAACTGGTTGTCACCACGGTTGCAACGAGCCGCTGCGTGGAAGATGCCTGCGCCGCTCACGGGGCAAAAACAATTTACACCAAGGTTGGGGCGCCTTACCTTTCGGAAAAGATGCATGAACTTGGAAAGCGCGCGGTTTCCGGAGGCGAGGAGGTCGGAGGCATCATCTGGCCGGGCTTTTCGCTTGCAAAGGACGGCATACTTGCGGCTGCAAAAATCGCCGAAATGGTCTGTGAAACCCCCCTGACCGAGCTGGTCGATGGGCTCCCCACCTATTACAACGCGAAAAGCAAGCCTGAAGTTTCACCTGAGAAAAAGGTAGCTGGGCTTGAGGCTGCAAAAAAGCACGCGCAGGTGTCTGGCGGGAGAGTAACGCTTATTGACGGGGTGCGGGTGGATTTTGAGGATTCCTGGGTAATTGTGCGCGCATCAGGCACGGAAAACGCCATGAGAATATTTGCAGAAGCAAAAAGTGCGAGAAAGGCAGAAGCGCTCATGAAGGAAATGGAAGGCGCCGTGCTTGATAAGATAGGCTGAACTGGATGCGCGGGGACGGACCTTGTCCTTTTTGCGCAACCGGCGGCGTGGCTCCAGCGCAAGATTATACACTCGCGCCAAAAATAAGCAATGCGGCAAATGCAATTAGCGTGCTTATTACTATCGCCTGCGCCATCGCGCGCTTGTCAGCTCCAAACTTGTCGGCGATTATGAAATTAGTCACGGCGAGCGGCATCACAGCTTCAAGAAGTGAAACCCGGTAAGGCTGCCCTGAAAGGCCAACAACCATGGCAGAGATGAAAAACAGGAGCGGAAAAACCGCCATCTTAAAAAAACAGAGTAAGCCTGCTTCGCGAATATTTTTTGAAAACGCCTTGCCGTGCATAAAAAGCCCGAGCGAGAAGAGAGCAAGCGGCACGGTGAGCGAACCTAGCAATCCGAGTGCCGAGATGGCCGGAGCTGGCACGCTTATTTTCAGGAAGGAAACCGCTGCGCCAAGGACGCAGCTTATCAGGATGGTATTCTTGAAAAGTTTTTCGTTGAGCCCTTTCCCCTTGCCATCACCGACAATCGCGTGCATCAGGAAAACCCCGAGAGTGAACATTAGCACGTTGTAGACTGCCGAGACTATCGCAGCAGTCGCAAGCGCCTCTTCACCGAACGCGGCTTGCACTAACGGGAATCCCATGTAGACCACGTTTCCGAAGAAAAACCCTGAGGCGAGAAGCATGCACGTTCCTGGGGAAAGGATGCGAAGCTTCCATAGGGCCGCTGTGAATGCAAGCGCAATGATTATCGCAAGCGCGTTTGCAGCGACGAGAAGCGGGGCGGAAGAAAGGTCGGCAACCGCAAGTTTCGCAAATATGAGCGCGGGAAGGGATACGTAGTAGACGAAATCGTTGATCTTGAAGTATGCGCTTTCAGGAAGAAGACTAATACGGCGGGCGAAGTATCCCGCCGCCACGACCGCTGCCATATAAGCTACTGCGCCAAGCATGAAAACCGCAAAAGAAGTCCTTGCCAAGGAATATATTGGTTGCCGTATTGATTAGGGGGGATTGAAATGAAAATAATCCATGCATTCGGAAGCCGCGCGTGCGCGATAAAGATGGCCCCCCTCATAAAAGAGGGAATCCGGCGAGGGCATGAAAACATTGTTGTGTGGAGCGGACAACACTACGACGACAATCTCTACCGCGACCTATTCGATGATCTTGAAATCCCTCGCCCAAATTACGACATAGAAGCAAAAGGAACGGCTTGCGAAATCGGAGCAAAGATACTTTCCGAATTCGAGAAAATATGCAAGAAGGAGAAGCCTGACATTGTGCTCACGCACGGCGACACGTTCACCGCGATGTTCTTTTCGCAGGCGGCTGCCCTTTCGCTCGTGCCTGTGGGGCACGTGGAAGCTGGTCTTCGAACTTACTCCTGGGAGCCTTACCCTGAGCAGATTTGCACAAAAGCCGCTGACGCTTGCTCCGCCCTGTTTTTTGCGGCAACCGAGAAAAACCGTGATGACCTCGTTTCCGAGCACGCGCCAAAAGACAGGGTTTTCATGGTCGGGAACAGTATTGTCGACGCAGCGCAGGAGCACGCGGAACTCGCAAGGAAAAAAAGCAAGGTAACCGGGCGATTCAAAATCAAGCACCCATTTGTCTTCTGGTCATGCCACCGCAAGGAAAATATGCTCTCCGAAAAGCGCATGCGAGGCATATTTGATTCGCTTCTTGAGATGACGGATGTGAATTTCTTCTGTTCTGTCCTCCCTTCGACACAGATTATTGCGGAAAAGATGGGCTACGTGGAAAAAATCCGGGCGGCAAAGAACATAACCTGGGAGCCTTGCTTACCAAAATACACTGATGCCCTCCGACTAATGCTCGAAGCTGACTTGGTGCTCACAGACTCGGGCGGCATGCAAGAGGAGTGTTGTGCGTTACACATACCGTGCCTCACGCTCCGCTACGTGACTGACAGGCCGGAAAGCGTTGCGGCTGGCGCAAACAAGTGCGTTGGGTGCGAAAAGGAGACTATAATCGAGGAAACGCGGCTCGTGCTTGAAGACAGGCGCGTTGCTGAAAAAATGCGCGGGGCAAAAAACCCCTATGGAGACGGGAAAACCTCAGGCAGGATATTTGACATAATTGAACGATTCGAGGGCAAGATGGAGCGCTGGGAAAAGAAAATTGTCGGGCTCTGAAAGAGGTGTTCTCATGGTTAAAGCAATAGTCCTGTGCGGAGGAAAGGGCACGCGGCTCCGCCCTTACACATACACCATACCGAAGCCCATGCTGCCTCTTGGCAAAAAACCCCTTCTTGAATACGTGCTCTCGCGCCTGAAGGCAGCGGGCATCACCGAAGCTTACCTAACAGCGGGCTACCTCCACGAGCAGATTGAAGGTTACTTTGGGGATGGAAAAAGAATCGGCATGAAGCTCCACTACTCGATTGAGACTTCAGAAATGGGCACCGCGGGCTCCATACTGCCACTCAAAGGCAAGATGGACGGCACGTTCGTGGTCATGATGGGCGACCACCTCTCGAACACCGACATCTCGCAAATAATCGACTTCCACAAAAAGCACGGCGCGGTCGCCACGCTTGCGCTCAACAAGAAAGGCGTGCCGCTAGAGTACGGGGTTGCCGACATGGAGAGAGACGAAATCGTGCGCTTTAGGGAAAAGCCCATTGTGGAAAACCTTGTGAACACCGGCATATACGTTCTTGAGCCTGAAATATTCGAATACATAAAGCCGAAGGAGGACTTTGCGAACAATGTTTTTCCCCGCCTGTTGGAAAGGAAGAAGAAAATATGTGGCTTCGTGTTCTCGGACTACTGGCTTGACATCGGAAGGACCACCGATTACGAGCACATAAACCAGTTCATAAGTATTATTGACCTGACAAAGGGAGTGGGCTGACGCTTGCAGGAGCCAGCAATTATATATCTTTTTCCACCCAGATAGGGGCATGGCAATAACACTCTCAGAGAAAATGGCGCATGTCTCATACGAGATACGCGATATTGTCGTACGCGCAAAAAAGGTGCAGGCTTCCGGAAAAAAGGTGCACTGGCTCAACATAGGCGACCCGAACCAGTTCGGCTTTTCCCCGCCCAAGCACGTCACAGAGGGGATAATCGCCGCCCTCCATGACAAGAAGTACAGCGCCTACTGCCCTTCTGAAGGCGACCCGGAGCTTCGTGAGGCGATAGGCAGGCTCGAAGGCGTGCCTGCCGAGAATGTCACTGTGCATAACGGTTTGTCCGAAGGGATTGATTTCCTCTTCCAGGCTCTGCTCAACCCGGGGGAAAACATCATGATGCCAAGCCCCTGCTATCCTTTATACATCACGAAACTAAAAGCGTCGGGCGGGCATGAGAACTACTACCAATGCGACGAAAACTTCATCCCGCAGACCGACGAGATCCGCAGGGGGATAAACAGCAAGACCCAGGCAATCGTGCTTATAAACCCGAACAATCCGACGGGCGCCACCTACCCCCGCAAGATTCTTGAGGAAATCGTGAACATCGCGGGCGAACACAATCTCCCGATAATCGCTGACGAGATATATGACCGCATGACAATAGACTCCGAGCGTTCGATAAACATGCGCGAGCTCTCGAAAGACGTGCCGCTCGTCTCTGGGAACGGAATCTCCAAAAACTTCCTCTACCCGGGTGCGCGCGTGGGCTATCTTGCGCTCCGTGGCAATGGCATCGAGGAACTCCGCGGGGCGCTTGTGAAGCTTTGCAACCAGAGGCTTTCCGTCAATTGGGAGATGCAGCGCGGGGCGCTTGCGGCATACACCGGCCCAATGGACCACATCGCAAAAACGCGCGAGGAGCTCCGCATTCGCCGCGACATTGTCTACAATGGGTTCAACTCCATGCCCGGAATAAGCTGCGTGAAGCCGAGTGCGGCATTCTATGCGTTCCCGAAAGTCGAGCTTGACTCCTTCAAGACCGACAAGGAATTCGCCTACTCCCTTCTTGACGAGACCGGTGTGCTTGTCGTGCCGGGAAGCGCGTTTGCGCCAAGCATCAGGGGCAAGTACTTCAGGCTTGTTTTCCTTGCCCCGCCCGATGAGCTCCACGAAGCGCTTTCCAAGATAGAGCGGTTTGTCGAAAAAAGGAAATCCGGCTAACACCCTTCGGGCCCGGTATTGTGCATCGGCGACATGATCTGGCCCCTTCCGTTTCATTTTGGCTGGAGCCGGGCTTATTTTGAGCCTAGAGCGAGGGCTGGCGGGCATTGGATGGCTCGCCCCGGAGTATTTCCGCAAGCCCGGAGTCGAAAGACACCTTCGGGGCGAAGCCAAGCCTGCGGCGCGCAAGCGAGATGCCGGCGCAGCTCCGCCTTATTTCGCCCTCCTTTGCCGGCGCGAACCTTATTTCCGGCATCTTTCCTGCTATCTGGTACATCCTCTCAAGAAGCGAAACTATCGAGATCTCCTTGCCCCCACCTATGTTGATAGGCACCTGCGAGCCGCCGGCGAAAAGCGCGGCAAGGAAAGCGCCTGCGACATCGTCCGCGTGCACGAAGTCCCTTGTCTGCCTGCCGTCGCCGAACACAGTCGGCTGCCTGCCATCCCGGATTGCCGAGGCGAATTTCGTTATCACGCCCGAGTAGGGGCTTGAGCCCTTCTGCCCAACCCCGTAGACGTTGAAGAGGCGAAGCGCCGCGTTCTGCATCCCGTAAATGGAATTGTAGAGAAGAACGTAGCGCTCGCCTGTGAGCTTGGAGGCGCCGTAGGGCGAAAGCGGAACCGCGGGCTGCGATTCCTCCACGGGCACATCTTCCGTATTGCCATACACCGCGGCGGATGACGCGTATGCGACCGAGCGCACCTTGGCCCGCCTCGCAGCCTCCAATACGTTGAGGGTGCCCTGGGCGTTCACCTGGAAATCCGAGAACGGATCCGCAATCGAGGACTGCACGTCGATTAGCGCGGCAAGGTGGATGACGCCTTCGGCTCCCTCGAATAGCTTCTGGAGGCGCAATGGGTCGAGCACGGAAGCGCGGACGAATTCGGCGTTCACCCCGATTGGGGGGGGGACGAGGTCTATTATCCTCGCCTTGTAGCCTTTCTCCTCCAGAAGTCGGCAGACGTACGAACCTATGAAGCCAGAGCCGCCGGTTACAACAATCATTGAATCGCCCGAAGGCTAGACAAGCCTTCCTAAGAGGAGAATCGCAAGCAAAGCACATAAGCCTTCCGCAGCGACAAATGCCAGGACGAGCCCCTGCTCGGAAATCCCCCCGGAAAGCTTCATGGCAAGCTGCGCGGCGCCCCGCACCTTCCCTCCCACCGGATAAAGCTTGCCACCGCGAAGCTCGCCCCACCATTTCGTGCTTGGGAAGCGGTTTGCCGCCTTTATTACGAAGTCCGCAAGATAGGGGATGACGAGTATTGCGCCAAGCGACTCGAAGTTGCCGATTATCACGGCTGCCGCAAGCGTTGCGCCTATTGCAAGGTTGCCGACATCCCCCATGAACGCTTTTGCCGGATACTTGCTGTAAAAGAAAAATACGCAAAGCGCGCCAAGCATGGAAGCCGCGAGCATGCCCATCTCGACTGAGCCGGACTGGAAGGAAAAGAGGAGCACGGTTGCGAACATCACGCTCCCCATGCCAGCCTCCATGCCGTTGAAGCCAGCAAGCATGTTGGTGAGGTTGGAGGCGACCGTGACGCCGAGCGGGATGAGGAGGAATATGTAGAGGAAGCCGAAGTCGATTACGCCCACGAGGGGGAGCGAGATTGCCGTGCTGCCTGCCGCGCTGACCGCGACAAGCGGGAGCGCGGCGAACATGGGAAGGAGCGTTTTGACGTCCTTTCGCATGTCGAAGAGGTCGTCATAGGTGCCGATTAGCGCAATTGTTGTTATCGTGAGCATTGCGGCAAGCATGTCGACGAGACGGAACTGGTAGCCGAGGAATGTCTGGAGTGCGATTGCGAGGAGGAGCGAGCCTATCACGCCCATTATGACCGCCAAGCCGCCCATCTCCGGCACCTCTGGCTGCCCCTCCTTGTTCACATCCTTGCCCACGATGCCCGCAGCCGCAAACTTCCTGATGAGGACCGGGAGCGAAAACGCGGTTATGCAAATCGATGAGATGAAAACCGCCGCGATGAGCGCAATTTCCATCATTCCACCTCGAATAGCGCAACCTGCCCGAAATCCTCCTTGAGCCGAACGCTGTTTAGCGTGCCAGAGTAAAGCGTGATGAAAAATGGTGGGGGCGCCTCTTCGGAAAGGACGATGATGCGGTTCTGCGGGCTCCAGTAGGGCTTGTCATGCCTGAGGAGCACCATCCTTGAGAGAGGCACGGTCGCATAAGCCCTGCCTGAAGAATCGATAAGCCTGCCATCGTTGAGCGAGAATTGCCCGGCGGAATCGACCGCCCGCATGAGCACCAAGCCTTCCGATGCAAAAAACACATAGCTGCCGCCCTGCCCGTCGCTTGCGTTTGAGAAGTAGCGGAAAGATTCGAATGGCTGCCCTTCGCCGCTTCCGCCAAGCCCGCAATCTGGCGGGCGGTCGAGGCAGGAGAGCGGCACGAGCGCCGCGCTGCCGCTTTTGGGCCTGCCGCTCCCGTCCATGAGGAATGCGGCGAGGCTTTCGTTGTTTATTTCTGCGCCAGGCATGCGGAGGCGCGCCTCGTCCGCGCTGCCCAAAAGATAGAGGCTATCGATGCCGGATGATGACAGGTCGGCAAGCGCGGCGGAAATCTTGGGGTCGGCATAAGCCGGCGCGCCGTAGTGCGGCATTGATTGGGAAAAAAGCGCGAGGAAAACCGCGGCTGAGACCGCGAAGAGAACCGCAAGCGGCATGATTCGCCTTGCCTTGTATTCGTAGAAGTGCATGACCAGGGGGGCAATCGCCGAAATGAGCATGGACCCCGCCGCGGCGCGAAGAAGCGAGCCGTATCCTGCATAAAGCGGCCCAAGGAAGAGGAAGAACGTGAAGGCGAACAGCGCGGCGAGCTTTGCCCCCTTCTTTCCTGCCTCATCCGAGAGCCTTGCGATTCCTTCCGCAGAAGGGACGGCGAGGAGGAGCGCGGACGCGAGCGGGCTGAAAAACGAGAGGGCGGCGGCAGACGCTGCGAGGAGCAGCGCTTCGATCGAGCATTCGGAAAACACGAAAAGGGCGGCCGCAGCCGCGGACGCTGCGATGAGCGGCGAGGATTGGATAAGGAAGTTCCTCGCGTTTTCCACACCTGCCTGCGGCAGGGCGGAGAATGACGGGAGGAGCAGAACCCCTGCGAAGAGCGCGAGGGGTATTGCAAAAAGGGCTATTTTCTCGCTTCTCCTGCGGGCGGAGTATGCAAACGAAGCCACTGCGGCAACGCCTGCCAGCGCGAAAACTGGGTAGAGGATTGCGGAATAGGTTCCGAAAACGCTCCCGATGGCAAGCGCGACGAGGCTATTTTTCTTGTAGTGCCAAGACGAAGCGAGGAAAAAAAGCGCGAAAAACGGCGCTGCGGTTGCGGCTGCGCCGAATGAGCCTGGCAGGAACGAAAGATAGGCAGTTGTCGAGAAGATGAAAAGGAGCGCCGCGGCTGCTGCCACAGTCTTCCTGAAACCGTGCACGCGAAGCGCAAGGTAGGAGAAAAGCGCGGTGATGGCAAACAGGAGCGGCGGGAAGAGAAGCATGAACGACACTATTGTCGAGGGGGAGCCAGGTGATGCGCCGATCGCCAGGGCATATGCGTTTGCGGCGCTATGGACAAAATATTCCGCTTCGCTGAACACCACTGTGCAGCCGGCTTCGCCGCACCCTGCAATCTGGCCCGGTGGCAGGGCGGCTTCCTGCATCTTGAGCGGAAGGTAGAAATCGGGAAGCGTGGCTCTCGCAGGATAGCCGCCAATGCCGAACGCAAGGAGGAAGACCACCACGAGCGCGAAAACCTCCCTTGAATCCATCTTCAATATGTCAAACATCTTTTCACCGCGGTTTTTTCCTCTTTTGATGCTCCGCGAGAAGCTCCCCAGCCCGCGAAGCCGTGATGTCCTTTTCTTTTGCCATCTTTTCTGCAATATCGTCGGCAACCGCCCCGCTCGCGCCAGCCGCAAGCGCAACGTTCTTCGCATGAAGCGCCATGTGTCCCTTCTGTATGCCTTCGGTAGAAAGCGCACGGAGCGCGGCGAAATTCTGCGCAAGCCCGACCGATGCCATCAAGGATGCAAGCTCGCCAGAGCTTTGCGCCCCCAGAATGGAAAGCGCGGCCTGCGCCATTGGAAGCGAGCGCGTGGCGCCGCCCAGGATGCCGACCGCGAGCGGAAGCTCTATCTCCCCGTGCAAATCCCCGTTCGGAAGCCTTTTGAAGCGCGTAAGCGGCCTGTATCTCCCGCCCATCGAGGCGTATGCGTGCGCGCCAGCCTCGACTGCGCGCCAGTCGTTTCCGGTCGCAAGCGCGACAGCGTCAATGCCGTTCATTATGCCCTTGTTGTGCGTGGCTGCGCGGAAGATGTCTCCCTCGGCAAACGCCCACGCGTCAAGCACCCCCTCGACCGCCTCCGCCCCGATTGTTTCCTTTTTCCAAATCGCGGTCGCCCTGGCAAGGCGCGCCACCGCGAGGTTCGAGAGGATGCGAAGCCTTGCCTTGCCATCCCCGGAAATCCTCTCGATTTCGGGCGCTGCCCCTTCCAGGATGGTGTTTATGGTGTTTGCGCCCATGGAATCGCGGACATCGATATGGAACTCGGCAACAACCATTTTCCCCCGTGGCGTGCCTATCACCCGTGCCGCAAAGCCGCGCAAGCCCCCGCCGTATTTTGCTATGTTTTCCGCAAAAGGCGCCGCGGCCGCAAGCGCCTCTTCCTTCCTTTCATCAAGCCTTTTTGCGGCAGCTTCGGCATCCTTGCAGCCGACAAGCTGCACCTGCCCTATCATGATTGGCGGATCGGCGCTTGCCGAAAACCCGCCAGTGTCCCTGCAAAGCTTCGCCCCGTTAGAGGCCGCAGCGACAACTGACGGCTCCTCTATTGCCATAGGCACAATGGCCTCCTTCCCGTTCACGATGAAATTTGTCGCAACCGAAAAGGGAAGCCCGTGCATTCCGACCGCGTTCTCGCTCATCCTGTCCGCAGCATCGAACTTGAGGGGCGAATCTGAAAGGAGGAGCTTCCTTTGCCCATCGGCTAGTGACGCGAATTCAGAAACTAGCCTTATCCGCTCCTCGCGCGGCAATTTGTAAAGGCCGGACAATGCAGAACTCTTGGTCATAGGAATCACGTTTTTGCTTTCCTGATTCCGAAGAAGCACGATGCAAACCCTGGATGCGCCGGTGTTTCCCCCATCAAATCACTTCTTTCCATCCTCGATATAGCCGATTAGTTTGTATGCAAGCCTTGCCGCAAGGAAATCGGATACGATGTTGCCAGGAATCGGTGCAAGCTCGACTATGTCAAAACCGACTATCTTCCGCTTCGCCGCCACCAGCCGAAGAAGCGAGGTAACCTGCTTCCAGCTTAACCCCCCTGGCTCGGGCGTGCCGACCGCAGGCACCTCGGACGGGTCAAACCCGTCGAGGTCAATTGTCACATAGACTTCTTCCTTAAGCTTCCCGACAACTTGTTCCCCGTCAAACTCGATACCAAAAATATCAGGCTTCCCTTTCCCTATTGCTTCGGCTTCCTCTTCGGAATAGCTCCTTATCCCGACCGAAACCGCGTGGAAATTCTCCCTGCAGCGCGCCATTGCACACGCATGGCTATGCTTCGTCCCCTCGAACTCGTCTCGCATGTCTGCATGCGCGTCAATATGAAGAACTGCCATTTCCTTTTTCTTTCCCAAAAAAGCCTCAAACGCGCCTATTGAAACCGAGTGGTCGCCCCCAAAAAGAACAGGCACTTTCCCTGCGCGAAGCACCTCTTCAACTGCTTCTCTCACAAAATTGCAGTTTTTCTCGGGGCTCTTGTCAGTCTCAAGCTCGTCGTGCGTGTAAATGCCTGCTTTCGAGCAATCCTTGCCCAACTCAACATCATAAAGCTCGACTTGGCGCGAAGCTTCTATTATCGCGTGCGGCCCGTTCCTCTGGCCCGTCCCATAAGATGCCGTTCCGTCGTAGGGCGATGAGAGCACCACGTATTTGGCTTTTGCAAGGCTGTTCTCCACTCCGAGGAAAGTCCTTGGGATGCTGGTATGGAAAATGTCCATTTGTTCACTCCCAGCAAAGAAGCGTGAAAAGTGCTTTTAAACCCGCCCTTTTCCGACAGGAGCAAGTGGAGAATTATTCAAGCGAAAAGCCAACAGGCAGGCTTGCGCCGAAAGTCGAGATTGCCGCCGCGCCTGTTTTCGAGCCTGCTTTTGCAGCCCTGATCGGACCTTCACCCCTGATTAACGAATAAAGCGCGCCAGCAGCATAGGCGTCCCCGGCGCCGGTGGTGTCGATTATCCTGCCTTGCTTTTCAGCCACAATACCCGCCGGCTTCTGCCCTGGCGCAAAAACAACCGAGCCTTTTGCGCCTTTCTTGAGAAAGACGACGGCGCCCATGCTCCCCAGCCCATCTTCCCCAATGCCAAGCGCAGCCAGTTCCTCCTCGTTTAGGAAAACATAGTCTGCCTTGCGCAGGAGGGCGAAAACCTCCCCTCGCCGCTCGGCAATCATTTTCGGCGACTCGAGCGAAATTGCCACTTTCGCTCCCCTTTCCCGCTCCAGCGCAATCCACCCTCGGGAAAATGCGCCTATGCCACCCTTTGAAAGAAGCGTTATCGTGGTTGCAAAAACAAACCTCGCTTTGGGCAGCCCGGGGGGCGAATACCCCTCGCTTTGCGCAAGGTCGGCGGCAAACGTCCTTTGGGCATCCGGAGTGATGAGGCATAGTATTTGCCCAGTCATCTTTGCGCTTTTCTCAAGAAGCGTTGCAGCTCCGAACTTCGAAAGGGACTCCCCAATGAGCGTTGCGTCTTTGTCATTTCCAACTCTTCCCGCAAACGCCACACGGACTGCGCCGCCATTGCTCCAGCCTGAAGCGCCCCTCTCGCTCCCAGCCCTTCCCGCATTGCCCGCACGCACATCCGCGCCCACATGCACATTCGCATCCTCGTTCGCCCGATCCTTCCCTGAGAAAGCGAACTTTGTTTTGAGCCTGGCAAGGGTTTCGCATATGTTTCTTGCATTGTCTCCAGGGTAGCGATGGAACGCTTCCTTGCCCAACTTCGCCTCAAGCGCATCAAGCTTCTCCCGCGGAATGAAGTTTGTCGAGCCTTTCCTCAGCCCGTTCTTTTCAAGGAAGGAATCCGGCACGCGGGCGAACACGTCAACAACCGGCGTGCCTATTGCAAGAAAATCATATTCCATCTAAACCGGAAAACCGATTGGGAAACAACGATTAAAAGCGAGCGCCCCAAAACCCAAGATGGTGCTATTATGGGCAAGGTGAAGGACGCTGGGCTTTCAAAACTTGGCGCAAAGGAGCTTGAGTGGGCGCGAAGGAACATGCCTGCGCTTGCGGAAATACGGAAAAAATTCGAGCGCGAAAAGCCATTCTCAGGAGTTACGATAGGTGTTGCGCTCCACCTTGAGAAAAAGACCGGCATACTTCTTGAGACGCTTGCCGCGGGGGGGGCGAAAGTGTTTGCAGCCTCCTGCAATCCACTCACAACAGACGACAGTGTTGCCGCGGCACTCCTGAGCCACCCCTCAAAATCAATAGAGGTGTTCGCATGGGCTGGCGAAACGAACGAGGAATACTACTGGTGCCTTGACTCCGTGCTTGATGCCAAGCCGCAAATCGTGATTGACGACGGCTGCGACCTTGTGATGAGGCTCCATGAGAAAAGGAAAACGCAGCTTTCAACTGTTTGGGGCGGCTGCGAGGAGACGACAACTGGCATAGTAAGGCTTTCGGCAATGCAAAAAGACGGCGCGCTTTTGCTCCCTATTTTCGCAGTCAACAACGCCTATTCCAAATATCTTCTTGACAACCAATTCGGGACCGCGCAGTCCACATTGGATGCGATTGCGCGCTGCACGAACAAGCTTGTCGCAGGGAAAACCGCCGCAGTATTCGGCTATGGCTGGTGCGGTCGGGGCATTGCCTCGCGCCTCAAGGGGCTTGGCGCAAACGTCATTGTCGTTGAGGTGGAAGGCACGCTTGGACCCCATGAATCTGGGCAGAACCGCGCCCTTTGCGCTCTTTACGACGGCTTCCGCGTTTGCGACCACAAGAAGGCGTGCCGCGAGGCGAACCTGCTCATAACCGCGACCGGCAATAAGAATGTGCTTAGGAAGGAGCACTTCGAACTCATGCCCAATGGCACGATAATGGCGAACTCCGGGCACTTCAATGTCGAAATAGACGAGCCTGCGCTTCGCAAAATGAGCGTGAAAGTCGAGGAACTGAAAGACAATCTGGTGGGCTACACACTCAAGGACGGCAGGACTCTTTACGTGCTCTCAGAAGGCAGGCTTGTGAATCTTGCGCGCCCCTCCGGGCAGGGCCATCCGATTGAGATAATGGACGGCTCGTTTGCAATACAGGCGCTTTGCGCAAGCGAGATTGCTAAGGGGAGGGGAAAGAAGCTCAAGCCGGGCGTGATGGATGTCCCTCGTGAAATTGACGATTCTGTCGCAAGCCTCATACTGAAAACACAGGGAATAGCGCTTGACAAGCCGACACCTGAGCAAATCGCCTATTCAAATGAGTGGAAGGAGGGAACGTAGTGGGAAACTTTTCCGCCTATATTCGCCTGTTCAGAATAGAGCACGCGCTAATGCTTTCAATTGCCGTGCTTGTGGGCATCCTTCTCTCACAAGGCATCTCAGGCACCGCCATCCCTCTCTTCACGCTCGCACTCGCGCTCCTCGTCCCTTTCTTCATAGAGATGGGTTCATTCGCTCTAAATGATTACTTTGATGTTGAAAGCGACAAGGCAAACAAACGGAAAGACAGGCCGGTTGCCGCAGGCGAAATAACGAACAAGACCGCACTCGCGCTTTCAGGGGCGGCATACGTGCTGGGGATTGCCTGTGCCGTCCCCCTTCCCACCGCGGCATTCTACATCACGCTTCTCTTCGCCGCGCTCTCGCTTCTCTACAATTGGAAGCTCAAGCTTCTCCCGCTTGTAGGCAACATTTACATCGCAGCCTCAATGGCAATCCCCTTCCTCTTTGGGAACTTGGTTGTATCGGAAAGCCTCTCCCCGCCCATCATTGCAATTTCCCTTGTGGCATTTGTCGCAGGATTGGGCAGGGAAATAATAAAGTCCGCAGAAGACGTTGAGGGTGACATCAAGCACAGGGGGGCGAGAACACTTCCGGCGCTTGTCGGGAAGAGGACCTCGTGCCAGGTTGCCGCGCTCCTTTACCTTGTTCTTGTTCCCCTCTCGCTTCTCCCGTTTTTCACCGGGCTTAAGGCAAACCTTCTTGCAGTGGGGCTTGTGGCAATAACTTCGCTCTCATTTGCAACAATGGCTTATTTGGTCGCCAAAGGCCAGGACAAAAAAACCCTCGAAGGCGCAAGGAAAGCGTCCCTTCTCTCCCTTGCTTCAGGAATCGCTGCGTATGGGGCGAGCCTGATTTGAAGGGAACGCCCATGCCTTTTGCACGAGCCTGCCTTGGATGTGAACGTAGATGCAACTTTCACCTTGCAAGCCTGATTTGACGCGTCTTCCCAAGACTTATTTTAAACATTCCCCAGCCTAGTTTTCCTTGGAAGGGGGGTCTTATGGCAGGCGTGATAACGAAAACCGAGCTTTCCCTCAAGGCGTTCTCGAAGGGAAAGGTGAGGGACACCTATGGGCTTCCTGATGGGAATCTTCTCATGGTGGCAACCGACCGGCTGTCGGCATTCGATGTCGTTTTTCCCCAAGGCATTCCGAAAAAAGGAGCCGTGCTCACGCAGCTTTCGCTTTTCTGGTTCGAGAAATTGAGGGATGTGACGAAAAATCATCTCATCTCAAGCGAGGTGCCAACTGGCTTGCCATCTTATCTTGAAGGAAGGTGCATGGTTGTAAAGAGGGCGAAAATACTTCCTCTTGAATGCATTGTGCGGGGCTACCTTGCTGGCTCGGGCTGGAAGGAGTACAAGGAAAACGGAACGGTCTGCGGAATAAGGCTCCCTTCTGGCTTGAAGAACGCAAGCAAGCTGCCCTCGCCTATTTTCACGCCAAGCACGAAAGCCGAGAGCGGGCATGATGAGAATGTAAATGAGCAGCAAGCAAGGAAAATTGCCGGCGACAAAAACTACGAGCGCATGCGCGACTTGTCGCTTGCAATTTATAGTGCGGCAGCCGACTATGCGAAGACGCGCGGAATAATTCTTGCAGACACAAAGTTCGAGTTCGGGGTTTTCGATGGGGAAGTGATTCTCGTGGATGAAGTGCTTACTCCGGACTCCAGCCGCTACTGGCCTGCGGACACGTACGTTGAGGGAAGCAACCCCGTATCATTTGACAAGCAGTTCGTGCGCGACTATGTGGAGTCGATTGGCTGGAAAAAGACGCCGCCTGCCCCAATGCTGCCTGATGAGGTAATAAGGAAAACCACTGAGAAATATGTTGAAGCGTACGAGAAGCTGACTGGGAAGAAATTCAAATATTGAGGTGGAAAAATGGTTGATGTGCTTGTGATGACTGGCAGCGAGTCGGATATGCCAATTGTGAAGAAGGCAACTGACGTGCTTGCAGAACTGGGCATTTCTTATGAGGTGAAAGTGGCATCCGCCCACCGCGCGCCAGACTTGGTGGACAAGCTTGTCAAGGAAAGCGATGCCAAGGTGTTCATCGGGGTTGCCGGGCTTTCTGCAGCGCTTCCCGGAGTTATTGCCTCGAAAACCAACAAGCCAGTCATCGGGGTTCCCGTGGATGTGAAGCTTGGCGGCCTGGACGCGCTTCTTTCAACGGCGCAGCTTCCGCCAGGCGTGCCTGTTGCAACCGTAGGAATCGACAATGGCAAGAATGCGGCGATTTTGGCTGCGAGGATACTCGCACTTTCAGACGCTAAACTAGCCGCAAAACTCAAGAAATAGGAAAAAGCAGGAGCAATGGGTGAACGCCGTGCACTTTCCGGAAATACTCAAGAAATGCAAGCGCGGCCCGCAGGTCGTCCTGCCTAAAGACATTGGCGTGATAGTTGCCTACTCTGGCATTGGCAAGAACAGTATGGTTGTCGATGCCGGCACTGGAAGCGGCTGGCTTGCGATTTTCCTTGCCAACATTGCAAAACATGTGACAAGCTACGAGTGGAGGGTGGAGTTTGCAGACATTGCGGAGAAAAATGCAAAAAGGGCTGGCGTGTCGGAATCACTTGAGATAAAAAGAAAGAGCGTTTTTGAAGGAATTGATGAGCAAGAAGTTGATTTGGTGACACTTGACCTTGCAGACTCAGACAAAGTCGTGCCGCACGCTTTTGCCGCGCTTCGGAAAGGCGGCATGGTTTTCGGCTACTTGCCGCACGTGGAGCAGGCGCGGAGATTTTTTGAGGCGTGCACTGTTGCGGGTTTCACTGAAATTCAGATGACTGAGTGCATAATGCGCGACTACTTGGTGCGCGAAGCCGGCGTCCGCCCGGAAAACACGGGGCTCACGCACACCGCCTATCTTGTTTTCGGGAAGAGAAAGTAGCTTTCCAGGGTCAGAGAAAGAAAGCCTTAAAATGATGTGCCAGCATATCGGCGAACGCGATATTTGTTGAGGAGGAAGATGCTATGTCAAAAGTTACCATACCCGCAATAGTCGAGGGAGGACGCGCGAATGCCGGCCCGCCACTAGGCCCGGCACTCGGTCCCCTTGGCGTGAACATCGGCGGGATAATCGACGAAATCAACAAGAAGACCGGCCCGTTTGCAGGGCTTAAGGTGCCTGTCAAAGTCATTGTCGACAAGGTGAGCAAGAAATTTGAAATCGAGGTTGGAAGCCCGTCGACTGGCGAGCTATTGAAGAAGGAGCTTGGCGTCGAGAAGGGAAGGAAGGGCGGCGCGGAAGACCCGAAAACCGTTGGCAACCTTAGCTTTTCGCAAGTCGTCAAAGTCGCGAAGATGAAAGAGGGCGGCTCGCTTGTGAGGAATGTCAAAAACGGAGCGAAGGAAGTGCTTGGCACCTGCGTGTCGCTTGGCATCACTGTCGAGGGCAAGGATGCGCGCGAGGTGCGAAAGCAGGTTGACGCAGGCGAATTCGACTCGCAGCTCAATTGAGTTCTTCTTTTCATTGTTTTTCATTTTCCCTAGCGCGAGCCCGGACGGTGAGGCGACGGTGGAGTGGCGAATGGGTTAGACGTATCGAGTTTTCTGGCAGGTATGGGGCGGGCATGCTTCTAGGCGAGTGTGTGCTTTGCTTTAGGTGATTTTCGCAGGGACTGTTTGCTTTCTTTTCTGGCGAGGGTGTGTTTTTGCCTTGGGCTGGCTTTTTGGGATGCTTTGGCTGTCCTTCGTGCGTGTTTTGTTTTTCTTTTCGCAAGATGACGGGTTTATATAGGCTTTTTGAGAATGGGCATGCGGGATGGAAATGAAACTGGCAGCCGCCATTCTTGCGCTTGCAATTCTCCTCTCGCCGCTTTTTGCCGCTGTGGGGTGGAGCTCGAGTGCGACCTCGGCGGTTGTAGGAAAGCCGCTTATTCTGTCTGGAAAGGCGATTTTCACCACCCATGATGGGAAACTATATTGCTTCTCCCAAGGCATGGGCACGCTTGAATGGATATATGACGTCGGGGGAAAAATCATCCTGCCCGCGGCGGCTTTTGATGGGACCTTTGTCGCAGCCGCAACAACCGGCGGGAAGCTTATCGTCGTAAATGCCAACACCGGCAGGCTCGTCTGCGAAAGCGCGGCGGGAAAGCTTGCGACCGGGCTTGCCGCGGCAGGGGGGCGGGCTTTTTTAGGCACGGATGACAGCATTGCTGCGTTTGACCCAGGCTGCCAGCGGCTTTGGTTGGCAAGCATAGCCTCGCAGCCAGGGCAAATCGGAACGGATGACAAGAACCTCTATTTCACTTCTGGAGGGAAGCTCTATTCCCTTTCGCAAAGCTCAGGAACCACCAACTGGATGGCGCAGACTGGCGACTCGTTCCTCTCAACACCAGTCGAAAAGGACGGGCTCGTTTTTATCGGCTCGACCGATGGGAATTTGTATGCGATAAGAAGGCAGGGCGGGTTTGAAGCGTGGCGCTATCCGACTGGCGGGTGGGTCGCAGGAACGCCCCTTGCGTTCGCGGATAACGTGTATGTGGCATCCAATGACGGCCATCTTTATGCCCTCACTCGCACGGGCGAGCTTGTGTTCAAAGCCGAAGCCGGCGGAGGCTCATGGTCGAAACCGGTCGCATACTCTGCTAACGGAAAAGACTTCTTGGTGTTCGCTACGAACGACGGCAACGTTGAAGCCGTTTATGCGAACGATGGGGCGGCAGCGTGGTCGTTTTCTCCCTATGGAACCCCCCGGGGGATGGCTCTTGGCTCAGGAGCCATTCTCTTTGGGACCGATGCTGGGCGGATATATTCGCTTTCAAGCTCGCCAATCTGCAGCCTCACCTGGCCGAAGCAGGGCATGGCTTTCGGGCCATGGCAAGTCGATGTCGAGGGGAATGCGAATGGCGATGGCGGGATAACGCTTGTGGAGGTGCGCACGGGAGGCGGGCAGTGGTCGCCTGCAGGAGGAAAGGAAGCCTGGAGGGCTTCGGTTGACCTCTCACCGCATCCTTACGGCGAGGTTAAGGTGGAATGCCGCGCAACCGATGCTTCCGGGAAGGTCGAAACCGGAGAATACTCTGTGCTTTCCATAATTAAAAGCGAGAACGCCCCGCGGCAAAGGATGTTTATCTCGCTGCCAAAACAGGCCAAACTAGGTGAGGAAATCGTTTTGTCCGTGAAAGACGAACGCGGCAATGATGCGCGCGGGATTAAAGCAGTTCTCGGGGGGGAGGAGAAAGGCGGCGACAGCCCCCTGTCGTTCAAAATGGATTCTGAAGGCCGGAAGCGCCTCCTGATAGAAAAATCCGGCTTCGAGAATATCCATGGCGAAATCGAAGTGCAGGGCGAGGGGCCCGGGCTTCTGCCAATTGCCGGAGTGGCGATTCTTGCCATTGGGGCATATTTCCTCTTCATCAGGAAAAAGAAGTAATGAAATCTCTTCTTTTACCACAAGATTTAAATATGCGCCAGGCAATAAATAAGGGATGCGTTATCACAACAGAGTGGGTAGGAAGGAAGTCGGTAAAGATGGCAGCTGCCAGCAGGCTACTCTTTATTTCTATCACCAGCCAGGTGTTTATGAACCTGTGAAAAGGAAAAGCCATCCGAAATCACAGCGCCAGAATCAGAAACCTCATGCGCCCATGGCAATCAGGAAAAAAGAGCCGAGCGCAGAGGAACTTCTTTTGGAAGACGAATACTATTTGAGGAAATCTGAAGGTAGGCGGGGCGGCTTTTCAAAAAATAAAAATCGTGCCGCCACCCAAGCGCTTCTTCTCAACAACATAGGCAGGATGATTGAGGAATTCGGCCAAGAATTCGTCGAGCACGTTTGGGGGACAGTGGAGCCGGGCAACCACTCGCTTGCGAAAAGATGGATTTACCGGCATGAAAAGCCGGACGCGGAGTGGATAATTGGGAATTTTGATGAAATTTGGGAGCTTTCGGGCCGAGTCATGAAAAACGAGCGCGAGAGGGTGAAAAAAGAGCCGCGTTATGACCCGGCTGATGAAGACCATTATGGCGGCGAGGCGCCTATCGACCATGTGGCGGCCGATGCCGGAGCTGCAAGGAAATGCGCCAAAAAGCTGGATTACCTTATTGCGATAAGGAAACTCGTCTTTGAGGGAGATATCGAAGGCGCAGCCAAGTACTGCGAGGGACTCAAGGATGAGAAGCCAAAGGCCGCAAGGGAACTTCATGAAAGCTCTGACCTGAGGTACCTGATAACGCTTGCCACGCCGATAAAACTGGATTTGCCCTAGCTCCCCTGGTCCGATGCTTTCTGGAAAATCTTTATGGTGTTTGCCTTGATGGTCACTGGGATTGGCACAGCGACCTCTGAAAGCTCCACCGTGACCTCGTCCTTATTGGTGTCGATTTTTATCACGCGCGCCTTTTCCCCCTTGAACGGGCCGGAAATAAGCTCCACCAAATCGCCTTTTGAAATGGAAAGCACGGCCGGCTTTGCGGCGGCAATCATGCCCTCTATGTCTTTTAGCTCCATCGGGCGGTCAAGGACGCCTTTTATATGCGGAATTTTCAATCCCGCCTGGCGTGCGGAAACCTCGTCCTCAGCCTCGACAATCATGTAGCCCTTCAGGTCTTCAAAGTGCGCAATCGAGTAAATCTTGAGGCTTTCCTTCCTCACCTTCTTCTGGAGCATGTCAAGCACTACCTTCTCCTGCCCCGCAGTCACACGGTAAACGAATATCATTTTTCCACCCTCAAACCAGGCTTAGCACAAACGAGATTGCCACGCCCAATGCCCCGATTAAGATTATGCCCAAGCCCGTGATGTAGGCTATTTTCTCGAAGTCCTTCCTCTTCGGGCGGGAGGCGACGTTTAACACGCGGATGCATTCCCGGATGTAAATGCCAACGTTGAACATTTGTCCCACCTCACCCTAGCAAATCCAAGTCAAAGTCGGCTTCAGCCTGCCTTCCGGCGCTCGTTGCCGCTGCCTGCAGCTCATAGTTGGGAAATTTCGCGCCCGCAAGGACGACGAGCACCCGAATCGAGCTTTTCTTGGCAAGCTTCTCTATCCTTGCGCCCCAGATGATGTGCGATGAGGAGTCTATCCTCTTTGAGACTTCGCTTACGATGAGCTCGGCTTCCTTGAGCGTCATGTCCTCGCCGCCGGTCACGTTGATGAGCGCACGGTTCGCGCTGGAAACGTCCACGTCGAGAAGCGGCGAGTTCATCGCGGTGTCGACGGCAATGAGCGCGCGCTGGTCGGGCTTCGCCTCGACCGACGCCTCCCCTATGCCCACAACCGCGCAGCCGGCGCTTGAAAGAATCGTGCGCAAGTCCGCGTAGTCGAGGTTGACAAGCCCGGCCTTTGTCACCAGCTCGGCAATCCCTTTCACGGCACCGGCAAGGACCTCGTCTGAGACCTTGAATGCGGTGTTGAGCGGCAGGTCTGGGACTATGGACAGGAGCTTGTCGTTCGGGATCACTATCACGGTGTCTGCGAACTTGCGCAGTTTCGCAAGCCCTTCAAGCGCGTTCTGCATCCTGATTTTTCCTTCGGAGGCAAACGGAAGAGTCACGACTGCGATTGTGAGAGCGCCCGCCTGCTTCGCCTGCTCGGCAATCACATGCGCGCTTCCCGTGCCCGTGCCGCCGCCAAGCCCGCACGTTATGAATACCATCATGCCCTCGGCAACTGAGGCTTTTATCTCCTCTGACGATTCCTTTGCCGCGGCTTCGCCGACTGTCGGGTTGCTTCCCGCGCCCATGCCCCGCGTGGTCTTCTTGCCCAAAAGTATCTTCTTGTCAGCGCGCATCTTCACAAGGTGCTGCACATCGGTGTTCATGGCGATGAGCCTTATGCCTTCGATCTTCATCTCGTGTATGCGCGCCATTGTGTTGCAGCCGGAGCCGCCTGCGCCGACAACGTATATTTTCGGCTTTGATGTCTCAAGGAACCTAAGTAGCTCTGCGTCCTCCGCGGAAACCGTTATGCCCTCAGGAATCTCCTGGTCGACGTTTTCAAGGCCCATAAAAACCCTCGCGTCTGCTAAGGATGTATCGTTTCACGTCGGATAGGTCGAGGAAAACTTATAATACCCTAGTAATGGGGAAATACCCATTCGCCATTCATTTTACAGATGAGAAAACTATCTTCTGTAGCTCCATCGGCTCCCAGCCTTCAAGCGCACGAACCGCAAAATCAAGCTTCGTCTCCGAGTTCGAGTGTATCTCGAAGAGAACGTCCCCCTTTTTCACCTTGTCGCCGCGTTCGCAGTGCAAAAGCACCCCCGCTTCCTTGTCGTTCGGGGCGCCCGCCGCACGCGCCACCTTGGTTATCAGGTGGTTGTCTATGTAGAAAACCCTGCCGTCGGTTTTTGCATGGTACTCGTATTTGTGCCTTGCTTCAGGCACGTCGCCAATGCCTATCTTCCGCTTGCCACCCTGGAGCTCGACAATCTCCTGGAATTTGGAGAGCGCCTTGCCGGACGAGAGAAGCTGCAGGGCGTTGTCGTAGCCGCGCCCTTTCTTTACCTTGCCCGAGAGCTCAAGAAGCGTCCCTGCAAGCTGGCAGGATTTGTCCCGCAAATCCTCTGGCCCGCTCCCTGAAAGCACAGAAAGCACGTCGCGGCACTCAAGCGCGGGTCCTATGCCGTTGCCTATCGGGTCGCCGCCGTCGGTGATGAGCACCTCGGTTTTCATGCCGAGCCTTTTGCCGATGTTGATGAAATCCTTTGCAAGCTCGTCCGCGGCCTTCGCATAGGGCACCTTCGCCCCCCTGCCCACAGGTATGTCGATTAGCACGTATTGCGCCCCGACGCTTTTCTTCTTTGCGAGGATGGAGGCGAGCATTATCCCTTTCGGGTCAAGCGAGAGTGGGTTTCGTATCTTGATGAGCTTGTCGTCGGCTGAAGCGAGCTTGAGCGCACCGCCCCAGACGACGCAGCCTCGCGATTTTTGCACAATGCGGCGCATCTCGTCGATTTCAAGCGAAACGTTGCACAATGTCTCCATGGTGTCCGCGGTGCCTGCCGCAGAGGTGATGGAGCGGCTCGATGTCTTTGGTATGTAAAGCCCTGCCGCGGCGATAATCGGAACAATCACCATGGTGGTGCGGTTGCCCGCAACCCCGCCTATGCAGTGCTTGTCGCATACGGGCCTTCTGCCCAGATTGAGAGTCTCTCCGGTCGCAACTACGCTATTTGTGAGCCCAACGACTTCGTCATCGCTCATGCCGCGTATGTAAACCGAGGTGATGAAAGAGGCAAGCTCGGGCTCGGAGAGGCTGTTGGACATCAGCTCGCGCATGATGGTGTCTATCTCCTTTGCCGAAAGCTCCTTGCCATCCATCTTCTTCCGTATGTATTCTATGGATGCGGGGCGCTTGAGGTGGATTACCTCCACCAGCGAGCCGTCTTCCGCCCCAAGCTCGCCAGCAACTTCTGAAAAGAGGCCGATTCCTCCCCTGCCCACAAGGTCGCTTGACAAGTCGATTATCGCAATCGCTTCCTTTTTCCCGCTTCGCAAAAGCACGCGGTGCGAAGTGTACAAGTCGTTCTCGTGCGCTTCGGCTTCGTTGAGCACGGCTATTTTCCCGCCCGAGGTTATGTCGAAGCATTTGGCGCGGCAGACGTACTGCTTGTCCTTCCAGTCCTCGTCGCGCTCGTGGAGCCCGTTTGTAAGCCTGCCTGGTGCCATGGCGGGAGTAATCAAATGAGCTTTAAAAAACAGGGGGTGCGGGCTTTCCGCCTATTTGTTGTTGATGTTGCACCATCTGCGGGCTTGTGCTGACGAAGCCCCCACTAACTGTTTTTGATGTTGTGTCAGCAGCAACGCGCTTTCCCGCGCGTAGCGCAGTACAGGCAACGTCGTGAGAGGGCTTAACTTCCGAGTTCGAAATGGGTTCGGGTGTTTCCCCTCTCCTATGACCGCTGACGGGTCTTGCATATGAAGATATCTGTTTTTAATTGTTCCCTTGGGCGAATAATAGCATGAAGAACATGAAGATGCGGGTCGCCCTCTTCACCGACACCTACCTCCCGAACGCAGACGGGGTAGTGTCCTCCTTACTTACATACCGCAAGGGTTTGCGTGAAGCCGGGCACGACATGGTGGTTTTCGCGCCCGAGCTTCCGGGCGGCAAGCCGGAAGCCGAGGTCTACCGCTACAAAAGCGTGCCGTTCCCCCCCTATCCGGATTACCGCGTGCCCTTCTTCCCGAACGTGCACCGCGAGCTCCTCATACGCGAGGGAATCGGGATAATACACTGCAAGGCGATGGCGACCATGGGCGTGGCTGCGCGCGCGCTTGCGAAAAAAACGAAGCTTCCGTCGGTTGCGAGCCTTGAGACCATGATACCTGACGGCACGCACTACCTCTTTCCCATACACGGCAAATTCATCGAAGGCGTGGGAAGGCGTGTTGGCTGGTCCTATTTGCGCTGGTTCTACTCTGGTTTTGACCTTGCCACCGCGCCCTCGCACTACACGCAAAAACTGATGGCGGAAAACGGAATAGAGAGCATCACGCTGCCCTCCCCCATAGACACCGGGAGGTTCAAGCCCAACCGGAACGGGGCAGATGTGAGGCGGCTTTTGGGAATAGGGCGAAAGAAGGTGATTGCGACCGTTGGAAGGATTGTCAAGGAGAAGAACTACGACTTCCTGCTGCGCGTTGCGGAACGGACGCGCGACTGGGATGCGCTTTTCCTAGTCGTAGGCAAGGGGCCCTATCTTGCCGAGCTCAAGCACAAGGCGCGGCTTAGGGGGATTGTCGACCGGTTCCTGTTCGCGGGCTTCGTGCCGGATTCCGACCTTGTTGACCACTATAATGCCGCAGACTGCTTTGTCTTCCCCTCGCGCTTCGAGACACAGGGCTTGGTTGCGCTCGAGGCGCTTTCCTGCGGCAAGCCGGTGTGTGTGATGGGAAATACTCCGATGCAGGAGCTTGTAACCCATGGCAAGAACGGCTTTGTCTTCCATAATGAAGAGGAGTGCGCCGAGCAGGTAATCGAATGCGCGGACAATGCGAAGGGGATGGCTTCCGCTTCGAGGCAGGCTGCGCTCCCATATGCGATAGACGTATGCACGAAGAGGCTCCTGCGGCTTTACAGGCAGATTCTCGGTTAGCTCTTTGCGACGGGAAGCCCGAACAAACCCTTATAAGCACTGACGGAGAAGATTGGCGGGAGTGAGCCCATGGTAAACCCAAGGTATTTTGCTTACGGTGCAGCCGCGTTGGCGGTGGTTGGTGCGTGCGGCACATTCATCTCCTCGGGAAACCCTGTGCTGCTTTTCATATGCTCCCTTTTCTGCATGCTAGGCGCAGCGGGCGCAGTTGCATTCTTCAAGTACGGCTACCTGTTCGTCCCGCTCCTTACCCAGCGCGGCAACGTGGTCCAGATAATCGAGGGCGGCTTTGAGATTCCGCCCTCAAACGACGTGGTGCTGAAAAACCTGGGAGGGGTGTATTATGCCTCGAAATACCTTGGCGTCAGGATATTCGAGTCTGCGTCGGAAAAAAGCATGGAGGAGAACATGGTCTATTCCGAATATTTCGAGCGGGCGATTTCCTCTGTGAAATACGTCACAAAATTCGCGATAATGATATATATGAAAGACATAAGCGACTATCGGAACCGGATAGAAACGAAGCACGCCGAAGCGCAGCTGCGCCTTGCGCGCGAGCGGGACAAGCCTGACCCGGACGTGCTGCGCCTCGACAGGTACGAAAAGGAAGTGGCGATGTGGGAAAACCAGATAAACAAGCTCACGCGCGGCATAAAGCCGATGGGGCTTGCTTCGTATGTGATGACCACCGCGGTCGGGGTAAGCAAGGAAGCCGCGACAGCCGCCGCGACATCGCAGGCGAACGAGCTTAAGGCCACGATAGCAAACTCCCTGAACGTGCAGGTCGAGATGCTTGCGGGGGATGAGATGCTCCGCTGCTTCCAATGGGAGACGGCGATACCCCCGACGCCAGCCGAGCTTGAGGAATCCCTCCTCTAAGCAAAAGAAGGCGCGCCGGAAGCGCGGAATTGCCGGGGTTTTTCGTTGCGCCTCCGGCTCGCGCCGGAACCGGCCGGCATTGCGGGATTTGCAGTGGATGTTTGGTGTGTTCATGGGAAGGCTGGTGCTCTCTGAGCTTGACAATGTGGATGTTGGCAAACGGAACTTCTTCGTGCGCCCGCCCGAGCCTCCGGAAGACGCCCTCATGGCAGACCCGACAAATGCCATATTCATCGGCAAGACGAAGATATTCCACGTGCCGTTCTATTGGACGTACCAAAAAACCACGAACCCGCATATCTGCGTGGTCGGAATAACCGGCTCGGGAAAATCATATTTCGTGAAAACTTTCCTCACGCGCGCATCGTTCGTGTGGGGGACGAACTCGTTCATCATCGACTGGGCTGGGGAGTACCGGGACTGGGTGAAGCAGACCGGGGGCAAGGTCATCTCGCTTGGCAAGGGCGCGGCGATAAACCTTTTGGACACCGCCGGCATGAAGCCTAATGACAGGATAAAGCAGGTCATGCGGACGCTCGACGTGCTCACCGACGTCAGCCGCTACCCGGAGCAGCGCCGCCTCACCGAGCTTGCGATAGAAAAGGCATATGTCTCCTCCAAGTTCAAGCTCGACTCCAAGATGCAAGTCGACGGGCTGGGAAAGCCCTTGCGCCCGCCCACGCTCAAGGACGTGCAGAAGATACTTGAGGACATGAGCGAGGCAGGCACGTATGAATTCCCAGCCGAGCTTGAGAACGCGATTTACCGCATAAGGCAGTTCACAAGGGAAGGCGAGGACTTCTTTGCGCAGCAGTCGACAATAGACCTTGAGAAGCTCACCAAGGCGGGGATGGTCGACTTGGACCTCTCTGGCCTTCCAGACGAGGTTTTCAGGGGCCTTGCCGCGCTTTCCATGCTGCAGTTCATAAAGGAGAAGATGCGCGAGGAGGGCTGGTCAAGCACCAAGGGGCTCCGGCTTCTCGTGGTCCTTGACGAGGCTTGGAAAATCGCCAAGGACGAGAACTCGGATGCCGTGATGATTGTGAGGGAGGGGCGGAAATACCAGTTCGGCCTCATAGTCGCCTCGCAGAACCCGACCGACATATCGGAAGCCATATTCTCGAACGTCGGCACGACGTTCATACTCCGGGTGAAGTTCGAGCGCTTCCTCGACTACATACAGTCAACCCTCAACTTCTCCGACTACCTGCGCGGCGAAATCGCGAAGCTTGGCGTGGGGCAGGCCGCGGTGAATATGGCATTCCAGACGACCGCCGACTTTTCAGAAACCTTCATACTGGACAAGATAGAGGGTGAGGAGCCGATGCAGGAATTCTTCCTCGACCTCGACCGGGTGCTCACCAGGGAGGAGCTGTCGATGGAGGGCGCGGCCCGTTCGGTTTCGTTCGAGAAGGACGAGCTTAGGAAGAAGCTGCGCATGTACGGCACGGGAGAGGAGCAGGCTGATGAGATATCCGCACTTTTCGGGAAGAAGGGGCGGCGCATGGAAATCGCCTCGTTCGTCGTCCTGCTTTCAAGGTATGGGATAGCCAGGAGCAACGTTTCGACCTTCCTCAAGGAACTCGGGCTCGATGACAGCGCGGTGGTTTCGGTGCTTTCCAGGGCGGACGAACTTGAAGTCGAGCTTGGGAACGCAGACATAAGCGAGCACATCCTTGAGGCTGGCGCCGGGCAGGAAGGGAAATAGATGGCAAAGACCATGTTTTTCACCAAAGAGGACCTGAACCGCAGGCTCCGAACCTTCCGCCTAGAGGAGACGCGGGTGGCTGAGATAAACGGCATATTCGACAAGAACAACCGGCACATCGACGTGGTCTCGTTCGTGATAATGCTTGAGCGTTACGGGATTTCGCGCGCGGAGATTTCCTCGTTCCTGCATGATATCGGGGTTGAGGAGAGCGCGCTCATCAACATATTTTCCAAGGCGGACTTCACCCGCCTGGGGATGGGAAACCGCGAGATAAGCCAGGTTATGCTGGCGTAACGGGGTGGGATGGTGGCAAAGGTATGCATAATCTGCGAAAAGGAGGTCGCCGGAGGCATGCGCGTCGAGGACGATTTCGTAATACGCGCGATACGTTCGGTCAAGAGGCGCTTTGGATGGGCGAAGAACAACGAGCTTTACGTCTGCCACGGATGCCACGATGCCTATAGGAAGAAGCGTGCAAATTACGAGAGGGACCTTGCGATACATGTGATACTCGCGGCGGTTGTGCTGGTTGCCACCGCGGCGCTCCCGCTGTTTGGCGGGGGCTTCAACATAGCTTCGCTGGTTCTCGGCGTGCTTCTTGCCGCAATCATAATCGGGCTCTCGCTGTTCTCGCATATCCCAAAGGCCAGTGGGAATGGCGGAGGCGCGGCCCATGCCAAGGCGAATGTCAGGGGAGCTGGTGCCAAGGCAAAGCGCGGCAGGCGCGAATGAAGGTGCATTTGATTGGCAGATTTTCCGCAAAAAAATCAGCAGGCAGTGGCTGCCGGGAGGCAGGCTGGCGCGGCAGGCGGCCAGAAGCCGCCTCTTCCGCCGCAGGAACCTTCCACCGGAGGCTTCCGCATACAGGCGCGCAGGACGGTGCCCGTGAACGAGCTTTCGAAGCATTTCGCCGAGCTGTCGTTCCTGCAGCTGTCGGTTGAGAAAGATGCGCTCATCGCCCTCAGCGTCGAGTCAAGAGACCTCAAAAAAGACCCTGCGTTGTTTTCGGTAGCGTATTTCAGGCCGGCTTCGATAGAGGTGCTCTACACCTGCCTTCCTGCGATGAGCCCGAAAAAGAGGAGGCTCGATGTGCTGCGGCACTTCCTCAACCTGCTCACCCTATCGGAAGACTGCTATGACGTTTCGGTGCGCCAGCTCTACCAGCTTCTCGAAAAATCGGCCTCTGATATGAACGAATACGTGACCGCGGACTATGACAGGCTGTTCGCGCTTTACGACAACATGAAAACCGAAATTGGCGCGCTTCAGAAAAAGTCGGCTGAACTTTCAGCCGCCAACTCGAACCTTTCAAAGGAGAACTATGAGCTGAAAAACAGGAACGACGAGCTCGTGCTCAAAATCAAGTCGCTTGAGACGCTTTCCGACTCCGTCCTGGCGCTCAAAATACAGGACTGGCTGTCCGAGCACAAGGGGGAGATAAACGTCTCGGACTTCTCCAAGGTCTACAATGTGCCTGAGAGCAGGGTCGAGCAGATGCTCAACAAGATGGTCACCGAAGGCTATCTTGAAACCAAGGGATAGGAAACGGCATGGGAGATGCCAACGTGATAAAGCCGATAGTTCGGGCTGATGCCGCCCAAAAAGGCAGCGAAGCGGGCGCCGGCGGACCTGGCGCGGCTTCGGTGCTGCAGCGGCGCATAAGCAAAAACGCATACGTGTTCGACGTCCACAAAAAATATTCCCTTGCGAGAAACTTCGCGCTTAAGAAAAAGCCTGAAACCCCCATGGAGAACATAAGGGAAAATCTCCAGGAGGTGCTTGCGAAAAAGAAGCCGCCTGAGGGGGGGGCAAAGCCTAGCGCGATTCCGAGGAAGACTGGGCGGCAAAGCCCTCTGTCAAATGTGCTTCTGACCGCAATCGCGGTAATACTCCTGTTCATAATAGGGGGGGCGGCTTTTGTAATCATGGCCATGGGCGCGCCCTTGGGGGAAGACGACGGCGAGGGGGTTGCGCCTGCCTTCATGGGGAAGCTGTCGTATTCCCTTCAGCCCCCCATGATGGTTTCCGCTGAGGGGGAGCGCGGCACTACTGCAAGAAGGGGTGTTTTCCTCATCAATTACGCGCAGGAAAACCTGAGCTCTCTCAACTTCACAATCAGGCTTACCCCGCAAAAGCCAATCACGCAAGTATTTCTTCTGAACTATCCGCGTGAGGGTGCGGACAGCTATCCTGCTTTCCGGCAGGCGCTTTTCCGGCTCCTTCCAAAAAACGGGATAGGGATTTCCGAAATAGGCATTGACGAGCTTCCTCTTGTCCCCGCGGGAGCCGCAGTCATAGCCCCGACCGGCTACCTGCCAAGCATGCTTCTCGGAGCCGACGGGAAGTTCGACCTGGCATGGCTTCTTTCGAGAGGGGTCGACATCGTCTATATTGGATTTGAGTTCGACAAGATTGCGCTTGACCCGCGCGGGGGGACCGTTCCTGCGGCTGGGTGGAGACCCGTTGTTTTCTCAAGAGGCGCTGGCTCATCGAACGACGGCTTCCGCCTTTTTGACCCCCAGTATTCCGCTTCGCAGGCCCCCGCATCGCCGCTTTCGTTCGCGCCCCCAATATATGGCTCGGTCTCGGTTGCCAAGCTCGGTGAGGGAAGCATGCTTTTTCTGCCCCAAACGCTTGACGGCGGCTGGCGCGGGGACGGCGAGGCGGCGGCAGAGGATATCGCGAGGCTCGTTGTTGAAGGAAGGTGGAGGCGCTATCACGCAGAAACCACCATATCCGCGCCGAAACTTAGAAGCGGAACCGTCACCCTCTTAACCGGGCCAGTCAATGTCGAAAGCGCCTATGTGGAACTTGCGGCAAGCGCAAGCGACAGGAACTGGGCGGTGCGGCGCACGATCGTGGTCGACAGTGTCGGGAAGGCGCAGCGCGGGGAAATGCTTCCCCACAAGCCAGTCGGGTTGCCCACCTATGTTTCCGGGCAGAAGGAGAGGTTCAACATCGAGCTTCGGGAGCCGCGCTCAGACCCGGTGAAGCTTTTTGTCAGGTTCTACCAAGACGGGCGGGTGGTGTCAGACGAGGAGCTCGAGCTTGGGCTCACCAACCCGACAACCGACAAGCCGAAGGATGTCACCGTAAACGTCCCGCCGGGCACCTACGTCGTGCAGGTCGAGGACGGCGCCGGTAAGATATACGCCGCGACGCTTTTCGATGTCGGCCCGCCGGAAATAAGCAAGCCCCATGTCCGGGACAACCTTGACTGGAAATCGGGCAGGCTCACGTTCAGGATGCAGTCGCCGATAGCCCAGCCGAACCCAAGGTCGCTGACCATAACCATGGATGGCGGAAACGCCCGAAGCTTCACGCAGTCCTCTTTCCAGCGGGAAAGGGACGGCTCGGTGAACGTCACTTTTGACATTGCCGGAGGGGCACCCGCTCCCGGGAAGCACGTTTTCGTGTTTGATTTCGGCCCGTGGTCAACCGAGTTTGAAAGCGAATACCGCCTGCAGAAGCAGATGTGGGACGACCCGCTCGTGGTAGGGCTGGGGCTCCTCTCGGTTGCAGTGTTCGCAGTCGGCTATTTCTACAGGCAGAAGGAAACCCCGCGCTATGGGCTTGACATTCCAGACTTCCCCCCCCTCACGACGATAAAAATACCGATGAAACGCGAAACCGTCTTGGACATATTCGACTCGGTGAATGCCGCTTTCAGCTGGAAGTGGATGCCTCTTCGGTCCGACGAGCTCAAGAACGGCTTTAGGCGCCTCACGTACAATGGCAAGCCAATATTGATAGGCGACTTCAACCTCGAGCGCATCCTTTCCAAGCTGAAAGACGAGGGTGTGGTGAAGGAGTGTGTAGGCTACTTCGGGCTTTCGCGGTGGGAGAAGGAGAGCGGCAGGACCGTGCTCTATCTCGCGATATACCGCGTGATGCGCAACATTTTCGTGAACAATGCCGTGAAATTCACCAAGCTTGGGGCGGTGCCGGATTGCGACGTCAAAGCCCTTGTCGGCAAGGACGAGGTCTATTTCCACATCATGGAAGACCCGTTCGGGAAGCTGAGGGGGCAGCCAGGCGTTGCGGAGCCGGATGGCGTGGTGCACCGCGCGCTTGCAAGCGCGAAAAAGGGAACCGTGATAATCGTTTTTGCAACCGATGAGGAGCGGGATGCGTTCGTAGACTCCCTTGTCTCGACCTCCAAGCTAGCCGTGGGCTTGAAGATGGAGATGAACAACGGCAAGATATTGCTCTTGCCCGTGAAGAACGCGATTTCGGGCTACCTTCGCGGGATTGCGAGATAGCCCGCAAACCAAGGCAACGGCAAGCTGGTGCAAGGCGTGCGAAAGCTTGTGCCGGCTGCTTTGCGGCGGTGATCAACCCGCTTCGGCGAACCGAAAAACGGCTTCGGGGCACACTAAGGCATATAAAGCACGCAACCGTTCCACCTTTCAATGGGTGCGCAAAAATGAGAGTGGCGATGCTTGGCTGGGAATTTCCGCCCTTTGTTTCCGGGGGGTTGGGGGTGCACTGTTTCGAGCTTACGCGCGCGCTCGCCAGAAAGGGAATTGAGATAGACTTCTTCATGCCTGGCGGAGGAGATGGCGCGGTGCAGAAGACGGAAGGGCTTAGGGTAATCCCGGTCGCATCAAGCGAGCTTGCGCCCTACATGTTCGTAAGCAAAAGGGGAATGCGTGCGGGCTACGGGGACAACCTCCTTGCCGCAGTCGAAGAGTATGCGAAGAAAAGCGAATCCGCGGCGCTGCGCGAAGCCTGGCGCACGCAGAAAAAATATGACGTCGTGCATGCGCACGACTGGCTGACCGCGCCTGCGGGGGAGCGCGTGAGGAAGGCGCTTTCGCTCCCGTTGGTGCAGACCTTCCACTCGACAGAATTCGACAGGACGAGCTGGCCCTGGGAGGCAATACTCGGAATCGAGCGGCGCGCAGCCTGCGAAGCCAACCTCATAATCGCCGTGAGCAACCGCACGCGCGAGCAGGTGCTGCGACTTGGCGCAGATTATAGGAAGATGCGCGTGGTCTACAACGGAGTGGACCAAGAAAAGTTCAGCGAAGGGAAAGTTGGGGCTGAGGCGGTGAACGGCTGGAAGCGCGGGCGGAAGGTCGTGCTTTTCCTAGGCAGGCTGACCGAGCAGAAGGGCCCGGTTCAGTTCCTGCATGCCGCAAAGCTTGTCCTGGAAAAAAAGCCGGGCACTCTTTTCATGGTCGCGGGCAAGGGCGAGCTTTTGCCGCTTCTCATCAGCATGTCCATGTCGCTTGGCATAAGCAAGAACGTGCTTTTCCTAGGTTATGTGAGCGATGAGGACCAGCGCAGGATTTACAAGCTTGCCGACGCCTACGTGATGCCCTCGACGTCCGAGCCGTTCGGCATAACCGCGCTTGAGGCGATGTCATCGGGCGTGCCAGTCATCCTATCGAAAACCTCGGGCGTCTCCGAAGTCGTGAAGGCGGCAATCCGGGTGGACTTCTGGGACATAAACGCGATGGCGCAGAAAATCCTTGCCGTGATTTCAAGCCCGACCCTTGGCAAGGTCATGTCCAGGCTGGGGCAGCGCGACGCGAGGCTTTGCACGTGGGAGAAGGCGGCTGATGAAACCCTGAAGGTTTACAAAGAAGCGGCAGGGAAATGAGCGAAGGCGGCTTGGGCGCGCCAGGAAACTTTGGAAAAATGAATCGACGATGATTGCTATGGAAATCTGCATTTACTTTCAGGTGCACCAGCCCATGAGGCTTGCGCAGTATTCGGTTTTCGGGCAGGACCCCAACTGCGGCAGCTATTTCGACGACGACCTCAACAGGAAGGTGATGGAAAAGGTTGCGGGCAAATGCTACCTGCCGACAAACCGCCTCATGCTCGAGCTACTCGAGAAACACCCCGAATTCAAGGTGAGCTACTCGCTCACGGGGGTTTTCCTGGAGCAGTGCAGGATGTTTTCCCCGCAGGTCATCGAGAGCTTTGCCGCTCTTGCAAAGACGGGAAGGGTCGAGTTCCTGTCCGAAACCTACTACCATTCGCTCTCATATTTGTTTGCGAACAAGGATGAGTTCATCGAGCAGATTAAGCTTCACAGGAAGGAAATTTCCGCATTCGCGGCACCGTCGGGGGTTTTCCGCAATACCGAGGCCATGTTCTCAAACGACATCGCCTATCTTGTCGAGAGGCTGGGGTATCGGGGCATAATGGCCGAAGGGCTTGACCATATACTCGGCTGGCGCTCGCCAAACTACCTTTACGGGGTGAAGGGCTGCAACGGCATAAAGGCGCTCTTGCGCAATTACCGGCTCTCCGACGACATAGGCTACCGCTTTTCGGCAAAGTGGTGGAGCGAGTATCCGCTGACGGCGGAAAAGTATGCCTCATGGCTCTCCTCGCTTTCTGGCGACTGCGTCAACATCTTCATGGATTATGAGACTTTCGGCGAGCACCACTGGGCGGACACCGGCATATTCGAATTCCTGCGCCACTTTCCAGGGGAAATAGGGAAGCGCGGCAGCCTGTCGTTCTCAACGCCTTCCGAGCTTGTCTCCCGCATCGGCATACGCGACGACATAGACGCGCCAGCCGTGACATCCTGGGCGGACATGGAGAGGGACACCTCGGCATGGCTTGGCAACGAAATGCAGCGGGAGGCTTTCTTTGCGCTTGAGGCGCTCGAGGGGCCCGTGAAGGAAAGAAAGGATGAGGCGCTTCTTCGCACCTGGAGGATGCTTGGCAACTCCGACCACTTCTATTACATGTGCACCAAGTCGCTTTCCGACCAGGACGTGCACAACTACTTCTCGCCCTACGATTCGCCCTTCGACGCATACATAAACTACATGAACGTGCTTCGGGATTTTGAAGGGCGCATCAAAGAAGCCTAGCCCGGGGACTTCCGACAATTATATAATAGTCTATATCTAATTGGTGCGCATGGCGGGAGTAGCGGGCGGTGTGCAAAGCATGGGCAGGCAAAAGATGCTTGCGACCGTGCAGATGCTGCGCAACGACGAGAACCTTGGGGGCGCGGCGCTTGTCGCTCTCGGCGCGCTGTTCCTTCTTTTGTGCTTTCCCTTTTACCCGGTTTATCTCGTTCCCCTCCTTGCCGCGCTTGCAGGGGCGGTTGCCTACCGCAAGCCGCCGCTCGGCACAATACTCGGCATGCTTCTCGCTTTCCCGGCAATCGCCTACCAGGCGCCGGTGCTTGCGTGGGTGTTCACGCTTTTCCTAGCGCTCTCCCTTTTCGAGGCGTTCGAGCACTGGAGCACGATATCATTCCTGCAAGTCGCGATAATGATGCCGTTCGCCCCGCAGCCATTCTCGCTCCTCTCGGGCTTCCTTTTCCTCATACTCGGCATCGCGGCGCTGCGCTTCGGAAGCCGCCACAGCTTCGCGGTTTCGCTTCCGGCGATATTCGTGGTGCTTCTGCTCTCGTCGCTTTGGCTTGTGCAGACCTCGTCGTTCATCACAATCTCCGAGAACATGGGCGCGCTTTACGGGCCTGCGATGGCTGAGCTTGCGCACGATTCAATGCCCGAGGTCGGGATTGCCGAGCTCGTGCCTGCGGCAGGGGAGGCCCTTTTTTCCCTTGTGAATTTCGACAACATACGCTATGTCGGCCCTGCGCTTTCGAAGATAGGCGACAATGTCATCAACCTTGTAGCGCGGGATGCCGCGCTTGCGGAGCTTGTCGTGTGGGCGACCGCGCTTTTCCTGTGCGCATACCTTCCAGCACGGTTCGAGCACCGCTACAGGCAGGCGATTTCCTCGCTTTCGCTTTTCATCGTGCCGCTTGCGAACATGTTTGTTGCGCCGGCATTCGGCAACCCGTTTGACCCCGCCTCGTTCGCATATTGCGCGGCGTCGGTCGGCGTGATTGCCGCCTTTGAGCATTCCGGCTTTTCGATATCAAGGGAAAAAATTGTCGTGCGCAACCAGAAACAGAAGTCGTTCGGGAAGTTCGGCCTGCAGGACCTCTCGGGCTCTGAAGGCGTCTCCTCGCTTGCCGACGTCGGAGGCTATGAGGACGTCAAGCATGAGCTTTCGGAGGCGATTGTCGCCCCCATAAAAAAGAAGGAGCTCACATACACATACGGCATAAAGCCGCCGAACGGCGTTCTTCTCTTCGGCCCGCCCGGAACCGGAAAAACCCTCCTCATGAAGGCGCTTGCCAAGGAGCTTGACGTCGGTTTCTACTATATCAAATGCTCCGACCTCCTCTCGGTATGGTACGGGGAGAGCGAGAAGAACCTGTCCGAGGTGTTCTCGATTGCGCGCAAGAACGCGCCTTGCGTGCTTTTTTTCGACGAGATAGACTCCATAGGCAAGCGCAGGGACTCCTACACCTCTGACGACGTTGCCCCGCGGCTGATGAGCGTGCTTTTGGAGGAGATGGACGGCTTTCGAAGCAAGAAGACCGTCATCACGATAGGCGCGACGAACATACCCGACCAGCTAGACCCCGCGCTCATGCGCCCCGGGCGGTTCGACAAGGTAATCTACATGCCGCTTCCAGATGCCGGCGCGAGGAAGGCGGTTTTCAAAGTGCACCTTTCAAAGCTCCCGCACGACTCCGATATCGACTACGGGAAGCTTGCGGCGATGACCGAGCGGTACTCCGGTGCGGACATCGCGAACATCTGCATCGAGGCATCACGGCTTGCCGCGCGCGAGGCGATTGCCTCAAACGTCGTGGTCAACATCTCGGCCGAGCACATAAAAAGCGTCATACGCAGGATAAAGCCCTCGGTTTCGCTCGACTCCCTTGAGACTTACGGCAAGTTCAGGCTCGACTACGAAAGGCGGAGCGGCGCCGAGGAGAAAAAGCCTGATGAGAAAGGTGTGCGCTGGGAGGATGTCGCAGGGCTTGAAGAAGTGCGCAGAATACTTCTCGAGTCGATTGAAATCCCGCTTCTCCACGAGGATTTGATGAAGGAGATGGATGTCAAGCCGAGCAAGGGGCTTCTTCTTTTCGGCCCGCCTGGGTGCGGAAAAACCATGATTGTCAAGGCTGCTGCAAACGAGCTTAACGCCAACTTCCTGACGATTTCCGGAGCCGAGCTTATGCGAAGCCGCGACAAGAGCCCGGCGTCCTATGTGAAGGAAGTGTTCAACCGCGCCCGCGAGAGCGCGCCCGCGCTTGTTTTCATCGACGAGATAGAGGCTCTTGCGCCCAACCGCGAGGAATACCGCGGAGGGATACTGACCGAGCTTTTGCAGGAGCTTGACGGCGTGAAGGAGCTCAAGAACGTCATGCTTGTCGGAGCGACCAACAAGCCGTCCGCAATCGACCCTGCGATGCTCCGCCCTGGAAGGTTTGACAAGATACTATATATCCCGCCGCCCGACGAGCCCGCGCGAAAGCAGCTTTTCACGATAAACCTTGCGAAATTCCTAAAGAATATGGAGGTCGGGCGGCTTTCCAGGCTCACAGAGGGGTTCTCGGGTGCAGATATAGCCTCAGTCTGCCAGGAAGTGAAGATGGGGCTTGTGCGCGAGAGGCTCCGCGGCAAAGCCAT
>Ga0116204_1000101_pt1 | contig 39875 bp, 41 predicted proteins | sample LakKivwa52mmetaG_FD_94481 | JGI IMG/M metagenome (GOLD analysis project Ga0116204, IMG submission 94481) | Anoxic lake water microbial communities from Lake Kivu, Rwanda to study Microbial Dark Matter (Phase II) - Lake Kivu water 52m metaG | ecosystem: Environmental > Aquatic > Freshwater > Lake... | reverse complement strand
TCAAATCTCTCATTATTTTGCCACCGCCTTGTTCTTCGCTATTTTAGCGCTTCGATCCATGGTATAGGCATTGATGCCCCCAGCCAAAAGACCGAGCACGAGGAACGCTCCTACCGGAGAGAGGAAAAACTGAGTCGGAGAAAGGCGAAGTGCTGTGTATACTCCGCTTAAATCAATTACGAAGCTTTGCCAAATCGTGATCGTTCCACTTCCCAAGAATTCCCGGATGATGGCGAGAACGATGAGCGTCAAGGTGAAACCCGCAGCCATCCCAAGAGCATCGACCACCGAAGAAAGTGGCGTGTTTTTCGAGGCATACGCTTCGGCACGACCGAGAATGATGCAATTGACGACGACAAGCGGTAAAAACACACCAAGTGTTGTGTACATCTCGGGAAGGTACGCAGCCATCATCATTTCAACAATGGTGACCAATGTGGCGATGACGACAATGTAGACGGGTATCCGAATGTCGTTTGGAACGATTTTTCGGATCAAGGATACAATCAGATTCGACATCGTCAAGACAAATACGACAGCGATGCCCATTCCAAGTGCGCTTTCCACTTTCGTTGAAACGGCGAGGGTCGGACACATGCCAAGGAATGCGACCAAATTCGGATTTTCGGAAAAAATTCCTTTTAAGAAGTTCTTCCACTGTGATTGTTCTTTCATTTCACTCATGGTGCACCTCCTAATTAAAATCCTGATTGTATTGGTTTTTGGCGATCGTGAGTGCTTGTTTGACAGCATTCGCACTGACCGTCGCGCCGGAAATCATCGTGAATTCGGTCGAAGAAACAGCATCTCCGGCGATTCCGAAATCGTGATCGACAATTTTTGTCCCAATCCCAGGTGTTTCGCTTTGGGTCAAAACTTTTAGACCCATCATCGTATCATTTTCGGTATTGATTCCAATCAACACTTCGATGACCCCACCGTATCCGGAGACGCTGACTAAATAAATGACACCATTCAAATCAGTTCCGGTATAAGTTCCATAAATTTTTCGAACACCACCAAGACGGGTATAGGTTGATGTGTCGTCTTTGAACGTGACACCGGACTTCAAATCACCAAGCGTTTCGGCAAGTTGACGACTTTTCGCCTCTTCAATGATTGGGGAAGTGAAACTGTTGACGGTCGCCAAAAGAGCAGCACAAATCGTCCCAAGGACGAACAAAAAGATTCCAAGTTTCAAGGGTTGTGGAATTTTAGCCATTGAATCCGACCTCCCTTCCGTATGCCAAGGCGATTCTAAACATTTCTTTGATGGAATTTGATGTTACTGTGGCACCCGAGGAAATTTGGGCATTGTCAAGATCTTCTTGATCAATCACATATTGTCCGGGAAGTTCGGCTATCGGATCGAGTCCGGTGAAATCAGGATAGGATTCTCCTTCACTCGTGATGGTAAAATCGGCAACTGAGCCACTAACGTTCATAATAACAGTCGCTGTAATCGGACCATCATATCCGGTACCGCGAACAGTCAGTGTCAATCCATCGACACTTAACACAACCGCCTTGACACGGTTGGCGGATTTCGAGGCTTCTAGTACAAACAACGTTTTTAGAACATCGCTTGCTTCTTCGGTCGATGAAACATAGGAGTAATAGGGGTTTGCAGTTTGAAGGTTTCGGGTGAGCGTCACAACATTGGTCTTCTCGACCCCTTCTTCGTTGTAGGAAAACGTGTAAAGAAGTTTCGTTGTCGAAAGATCCGAAAAGTCTTGGGTTTTCGATACAAGTACGACTTGAATCGAAGGCACCTCCCAACCGATATCCGCACCGAATTGGAGTCTTGTCAACTTCAACATTCGTTCGATTGCAGCCGATGAAACGGTCGCACCACTCACGAGATTGAGTCCGAATGTGACATCGTCAAGATTTTTACCGGAGAGTTGGGCATAAAAAGGATCCTTGATCAAATCGAAATATTGAGGGGTTTCGTTCGATTGGACAATCGTATACCCGATTAGTTTCTTGGTCGCGGTCTCGATGCCGAATGCGACTTGGAGTCCTTCGTTTCGTCCGGTCGCTTCTGCGATATAGATCATGCCGACTTTTTCGCTTCCGATCAAAACATCAAACGAACGGATGATTTTTGTCCCATCGGGTTGACTCATCAACCCCTCAAGGTCGCGTTCGATGATTTTTTCTCCTCCCGGATAAGCCGGTAAGAATAATGCTTTCTCCAATCTTTCGCTACGAATCGCCTCAAACGATGTGGAAAAAAGGCCACTGACGACAAACATCAACAGGAAGATGAATCCGGTGATGAGCGGGATTTTATTCGTCAAAACAAATTTTTTCATTATTCAAGCACCTCCACAACAGCCGCCGACTCCGAAGCCGGATTGGCCTTGTTGATCGATGCGACAATCGTATAAACCGATAACAATAGGAAGAATAACGTTAAAAATGCAAATTTGGACCACGTTTTCTTCGTAAGACCTTGGGCTCGCAGTTTGGATGCAAAGCGATCGATCATCGGCGTGAAACAGTTCAAAAGCAAAATCGAGGTCGCCACTCCTTCAGGGAAGACACCAACCAAACGAAACAATACGGTGAAAATTCCTAAACTCAATGCGAAAATCACTTTTCCGCTGGGCGATTTTGGACTTGTCACAGGTTCGGTCGCCATGAAAACAGCTCCAAACAACAGCCCTCCGCTCATCACTTGAAACAAAGGATACCACAACCCATGGCCTTGGGCGAGTCCGATGACAAGGGTGAGTACAAACACCGAACCAACATAAAGGACCGGGATACGCCAGTTGATCACTTTCGTTACAAGCAAGAACACAAACGACACGACAATAAGCAATGAGCTCGTCTCCGCCATCGATCCAGGAATCGTGCCGAGAAAGAAATTCCACAAATCGCCGTATGAACCGACGAGTTGTTCGAATGTTCCCCCGGGATTCGAAGCGAAATTTTGAAGCGGCGTGACCGAAGATACAACGGCTTCTGCAGAATTCAAGTATCCTCCGGATGCAGTAATCACACCGGTGAATGCCGTACCGATGAAAATGTATCCGACAATGGCCGGATTGAACAAGTTGTGACCAAATCCGCCGAACAACATTTTGACAATGAGAGTCGCGAACAAGCATCCTAACACGACAACCCAAATCGGTGTATAAATTGGAACAACCATAGCAATTAAGATACCGGGAATCATTGGAAACGACAATTTCAGTTCAGATTTTAAATCCTTCATCGTTTTCTTTCCCATGAACGCCGAAAGATAAAAAGCTTCCGCAAGCAAACTCGTCAACGCACCAATAAAAACAAGAAGGAGGGGATAAATCATTTCAATGAACGTCGTCTTTACAACGGGATCGTTGCTTATAAACGGGAGGAGTCCGTTTTTAACCCAAGCGAACAAAATGAGCGGGACAAGCGCAATCGTGAAATTGCGCATGATTGTTTCCGAGCGATAGCGGGAATCATCCGCGAGTCTCAAAAACGGAGCTTTTGAAAGTGGAAATCGTTTGGCAGGCATGATGTCACCTATCCTTTCAATGCGAGGGCGCGGCCTCTCGTCGTTGCATCCGTCAATTCGATACGGGACGGGCACACATAAGAGCACAATCCACAACCGACGCAATTGGTCGCTCCAAGATCGAGCAAATATTGAATGTCTTTGTCTTCAAAGGCCCGTTTGATTTCCGTCGGGGTCAAGAATGCCGGGCACACTTCTGCGCATTTTCCACATCCGATGCAAATCGGATTGACGGAGATGTCTATTTTTGGTTTCACGATGATGCTTGAAAGGGCGTTTGTGATGATCAGTTCGTCGAAGATCATCGTTGTCCCCGTCATGGGGCCGCCCGCGATGAAGTATTGTTCCACCTCGGGATTGACGTAACCACCGCACTTGGCGATCAAATCGTTCGCTTTCGTCCCGATTTTGACAAGGAAATTATGGGGATTTGCAACACCTTCTCCAGTCACCGTCACGACCTTGTGGATGAGAGGCATGTTTTCCTCCACCGCATCGGCAATCGCAATCGCCGTTTGGACGTTGTTGACGATTGCTCCGACTTCAAGCGGAATGCAAAGGTACGTCTTCTTCATGATTCGTTCGACGATGTATTTTTCCCATCCGGCCGGATAGACATCATCGAGAAGAAAAATCGAAATGCGCGGATGATTTTCGATTATGGCCTGCAATGCTTCAATTGCAGCAAGTTTCGTCTTTTTGATCGCGATGAACCCTTTTGGTGCGCCCGAAGCTTTCATCATATACGAACAACCTCTCATAAGTCGTTCGGTTTCCGTCTTGATCAACATGTAATCGGCCGTGATGTAAGGTTCGCACTCGGCCGCATTGATGATGATGGCATCGATTTGGTAGTTTTGCGTGTATTTTGCGTGGGAAGGAAACCCGCCTCCGCCCATGCCGACGATCCCTGCGTTTTGAATTCGTTCGATGATTGTTTCTTTCGTCAACGCATCCAAATCGGTATTGAGTCGAATCGATGAATCGGCTTTGTTTAAAAAGTCGTTTTTAATTTCAATCATTTCGACCATTTTACCGGTGGAATGCCACATTTTTTTGATGGCAGTCACTTCTCCACTGACGGACGAATGGAGAGGATGAGAAAATCGGTCTTCGCGTTTGGCGATGGGTTGCCCCATCAAAACTTTGTCTCCGATTTTAACAAGCGGTTTGCAAACGTAATTTTGGGTCAAAAGCGAAATATAGACGTATTCCGGGTTCAAGAATTCCTCAATCGGCGAACCAATCGACATATCCTTTCGACCCGGAATGTGGATGCCACTTGATTTTCTTAGCAACATGTTCTCATGTACCTCCTACTTTTTTATGACGTGTATATTATACCACTGGAACGAAAAAATTCCAAGATTTTTTTGGGGTTTCTCCCATGCAAACGCTCAAAAAAAAGAACGATTTTCAAAAACCGTTCTTTCAACCTTCATTCATCCGTCTCAAAACGCGTTTCGATGCACTTTGAAAACCAAGATACCGGCTATAATAATCATCAATCCATCGTTCGATCTCCACATCAAACGGGCTATAGACCTCAAGAAGCGAATCCGAAACTTTGTCCGTTTTGACGAGATACAACACTTTAATCAATTCGGTCAATGCATGAGATAGGACATCGGTCGATGGATCTTTGCATGATCGACAAATGACACCCCCATCTTCGGCAGACAAAAATTCCGCTTCCGTCGATCCACACCGCGTGCAGCCCAAAAAATTCGGACCAATTCCCGCCAAATACGTCAACTTCAAATCGAAAAGATTTCGCAAAGACGCATGATGGGGGGAACTCGACATAAGAAGTAAGATTTTCTTCGCAAATTCATACAACGTCTCTGTTTGAGTGATTTGTTCGGACAATGCAAGCAGTTTTTCCAAAATCGGATACACACTTTGCATCTTGTCGTAGTCACTTTTAAGGTTTTCGTATTCGCACAACAATTTACTTTCCGTGATTGTCGGAATCCCTTTTCCTTCGGTGGAAGAAAAGGCAATCAAATTGAGAACCTGCGACAACGCACGATTCGAACTTTTGATTTTGCTTGCACCTCGGATGATGAACGATTCCTTGCCGCGAGAGGTCAATACAAACGCGATCTTGGCTTGTTCTTGGTAGGGAATCGTCTTCAAAATCAATCCTTCCTTCGTCAACATGCGATCATTCCTCCGGTCGGTAACCAAAATCTCTAAGATGACTTTTCTTGTTCCGCCAATCTTCCTCGACTTTGACCCAAAGTTCAAGGTATATTTTCGATCCCAAAAACTGAGCGATGTCCTTACGGGCGAGCATTCCGACTTGTTTGATTAAGTCCCCGCCCTTTCCAATCACGATTTTTTTCTGCGACTGACGCTCGACAACGATGGTCGCTTGAATATCAATCAAACCGGGATTGTCCTCGTTTGTCTTGAACGTGTCGATAACGACGGCGATGGAATGTGGAATTTCTTCCTTGGTGAGCATCAAAACTTTCTCTCGAATCAACTCTGAAACGATGAACCGTTCGGGATGATCGGTGATTTGATCTTCCGGATAATACATCGGTCCTTCTTCGAGATGATCCCTTACCATTTCCATCAACTTCTCAATGTTGAAGTCTTCTTTGGCGCTCAAGGTGATGCCACCAACGAAAGAACCGAGCGCTTTGTATTCGTCAATTGCCTTGTTGAGACGTGGAATGTCTTTGCATAAATCGACTTTATTGAGAACAAGAAGAATGGGACACTCGCTTTTTTTTAACTCTTCAGCGATAAAAAGGTCTCCAGCACCGGGAGATTGGCTTGCATCAACCATGAACAAAATCAAATCAACATGAAACATACTCGAAAGCGACATTTGATTCATCATTTTTCCAAGTTCATGAAGGGGTTTATGGATTCCGGGCGTGTCGATGAAGATAATTTGTTCGGACTTTGTTGTATGGATTCCTTGAATCTTGTTTCTCGTTGTTTGCGGTTTATCGCTTGTAATCGCAATCTTCGTCTTCAACAAATGATTGAGAAGCGTGCTTTTTCCGACATTGGGCCGACCGACAATCGTAACGAATCCGGACTTGAACGTTTTATTCGTCATGACTCAAATCCTCATCGGTGAAGGCATAAGGAAGCAAGTCCGAAACCGTCACCTCTTTTTCAAACCCCTCAAAATTGGTCAAAATGACCAAAGTGTCGGGATGAAGCAATTCTCGCATCACCTGACGGCACGCTCCACACGGGGAAATCGGATTTTTGGTGTTTCCGGTCACCAAGATCGCTTCAATATCGTTTTTTCGAATCCCTTCGGAGTATGCGGAAAAAAGCGCAGAGCGTTCTGCGCAGTTGGTCAAACCAAACGATGCGTTTTCAATGTTCGCGCCGGTGATGATGCGTCCGCTTTTCAATTGGATCGCCGCACCGACATTGAATTTAGAGTACGGCGTATATGCATTTTTCGCCGCTTCAACGGCTTTTTCGAACAGTTGTTGTCGTTTCATGATACATTCCTTTCCAACCCACATGCGGATAAAATGAGCTTTTGAATGGCAATCATTGCTTCTTCTTCGTCTTGATTTTTATGATCATACCCAAGAAGATGCAACAACCCGTGTACTGCGAGAAACCCCAGTTCCCTCTTCTGTGAGTGCGCGTAGTCCTCGGCTTGTATTCTCACCCTTTCATAACTGATGAAGACATCTCCGAGTTCGTATGGGTATTCATCAAGATCATCCGCCGTTGCGAATGACAATACATCCGTCGGCTTGTCGATTCCTCGGTAATCGCGGTTGATCGTTCGAATTTCCTCATCGTCAACAAGGATGAAACTGGCGATATGTCGGGTTGAGAGTCCTTCAAACACACTGATCCGACGAGCGATGTTTAAAAGAAGCGTCTTTCCTCCTCGAGGAAGGAATCCTTTTTCATCGATGATGTTCACTTTAATTCCCATTTTCAAAGCCCTCGTATTTTTCGATGATTTTTTGTACGATTGGATGTCGCATGACATCGTGCTTTTGGAAGACGATGATCTTCACAGCAGGCAGCTCCTTCAACAGTTCAATGGCCTCGACCAAACCGCTTGACAAACGGTTTGGAAGATCGATTTGGGTGATATCACCGGTGACGACCATTTTAGAATTGAATCCAAGTCGCGTTAAAAACATCTTCATCTGTTGGCGAGTCGTATTTTGGGCCTCATCCAAAATGACGAAGGCATTTTCCAACGTTCTTCCTCGCATATAAGCAAGGGGAGCAATTTCGATGTTGCCGCGCTCAATCAATTTCTCGGTTGTTTCTTTGCCAAGACCTTCGTAGAGCGCATCGTAAATCGGAATCAAATATGGATCGACTTTATCTTTCATATCACCGGGTAAAAATCCAAGTTTTTCTCCCGCTTCAACGGCGGGCCGAGTCAATACGATCTTTTTTATCCGATTGTTCTTAAGAAGCGAAATTGCATACAAAACGGCGAGATAGGTTTTGCCCGTGCCTGCAGGACCGATTGAAAACACCAAGTCGAAATTTTTCAACGATTCAAGATAGTTTTTTTGATTGATTGTTTTTGGATAGATTGCTCGACCCTCAAACGTGTTCACGATTGTTGTTTTATTCAAATACAAATTGAGCACTTCCTCTTTTGGATACAAATCAATTGTCGAGGAAATGCTGATGATGTCTCTATCGCCAAAGGAAACACTTCGATCGATCAATTCCGACAAAACATCGATCACGCATTTGATTTTTACGGCGATCTTTTCATCATAAGGGTGCATTTTCAATTCGTTGAATCCGACAAGGAGTTCCACGCGGAATTCTTCGGCGAGCAAGTTCAAATTGCGATCACCGGGACCGACGATTTTCTTTTCAATGTTCGCATCGCGGAACGATGCGATTGAACGAAATTCTTTCAATCGTTTCACCTCTTCTTGCATTCATTATATCATATCAACCTGAAAAATGATAGACATGATGAAAAATGCCTATGATTTCTCATAGACATTTGTTTAATCACGGTTTGTGGAAACCTTGTTTTTTCGCGGCTCTTTTTTTCATTTTACGAACATCGCTCGGCTTTAAGAAATGTTCACGCTTGCGTGCTTCGGCTAGGGTACCCGATCTTGATACGTCGCGCTTGAATCTCTTCAGTGCATCTTCGATTGTCTCGTTTTCTCGAACAACGGTTTTAGGCATTCTTTGGTCCCTCCCTTCACGCTTTAAATTCCTCATACATTATACAATAATTCATTTATAAAGTAAACACTTTTGTGAAAAAATGTTTTCCATTTTCATCCGTTTTCGGATCTAAATCTTCGCTTCAAAAAATCAATCATCGATCGTACTGCAATCGCACGGTGACTGATTGCGTTTTTTTCTTCGTTGGAGAGTTCTGCGCTCGTCTTGTCCGATCCATCGATGAGAAAAAGAGGATCATAACCAAACCCTCCGATTCCGCGAGGAGTTTGTGCGATGCGTCCATGGAATTCCCCACGAAAAACGTGGATGTCGTCTTCAGCAAAAACAACAACGCAAACGCATACGAACGTTGCTTTTCGATTTGTCATGTCTTTCATTTGTTCAATCAACAAACGATTGTTTGAAGCATCATCCCCATGAACACCGGAATAACGGGCAGAATAAATTCCCGGCGCTCCATTCAACGCATCGACAACAAGACCGGAATCATCACTCACCGTTGGCACTTTTGTTGCTTTAAAATAATGAAGGGCTTTTTTCTTCGCATTGTCCTCAAACGTCTTCCCATCTTCCTCCACATCTCCCAATTCAGGAAAATCATTCAGTGTCAAAAAATGGAATATCGAATCTTCGACCATGGCGAGAATCTCGCGTTTTTTCCCTTCATTGCGTGTTGCAATAAGAAATTTCAACAGACAACCTCCTTAAAAAATAGAAGTGCTTTTTCCATTCTCATAGAAATGCGAACTTCTACTTTCTTTGAATCATTTGATCATCGTATTACTGAATTTGGCAATCGCCTTGTTGCTTCCGATTAAAAACAACTGATCGTGTTCTTGCATTTCATCCGTGGCTTTGGGGATGATGATTTCTTGATTTCTTCGAAATGCGATGATGTTGACTTCGTACTTGTTGCGAATGTCCAGTTCAGAAAGTGGAATTCCGATGATTTTCGACCCCTTCGTGACGATTATTTCAATGAAACAATGGGTTGAAGAAACTTCTAAATATTCCAAAATGTTGTTGGAAACAATTCTTCGCGCAAGACGTTTTCCGATGGCGGTCTCTGGGCGTATGATTTCAGTCGCTCCGAGTTTTTCAACGACTTTTGCGTGATAATCGTTATCAACCTTCACGGTGATTTGTTTGACGCCAAGATCGCTTAAAATCATCGTCGTCATGATGCTTGATTCAACGTCATGTCCAATTCCGACGATGACATGGTCGATGTTTTGGATTCCGATGTTCTTCATCGCGTCCAAATCCGTTGAATCGCAAATCATCGCATACGTCGCAATCGTTGACATCCGGTTGATGATGGCAGGATCGCTATCGATGATGAGAACTTCTGCGCCCAAACTGATCAATTCACGAGCGACGCTTTCACCAAAACGTCCGATGCCTATCACTGCGAATGATTTTTTTATCATGTCGTTCACCTTCTTTCGAATCTACAAACCCCATTATACACCGAATATGGTAAATTATCAAGACTTTCAATAAAATGGACTCGGTTTCTCCAAGGATGTGAACGTTTTTTTTGGCAAATTTCGACTTTTGTGTTATAATGTTTTCAATAAGTCAAAAGTCATTTCGATGGAGGTATTTATGTTTTGTAGTCGATGTGGATCCTATACAACCCCGGATCCCAGTGACCTTTGTGGAAAATGCCGTCGTGAAACCAACGACTCCCTAGCAACCCAAGTCAACCCGAAACTTCTCAAACAAGCCGTTTTCACATACTTCTTCTTGTTCGTAACCGGAGCGGTTCTTTTTGGCGCGCTTTCGGGCTTTGCTTATGGATTGTTCCACCCCGATGTCGCAATCGATCCCTTGAATCCCTCCGATTCCTATATGAATTTTGTAAGTACCCTTTCAAATTTTTTCACCTATTTGCTTGTGACGACGGTCATTGCGTTGATGTTGAAAACATATCTTGTCCGCGATTGGAAAGAGGCGATTAAAAACAAAGCGAAAACCTTCCTAAACGGTTTTGGCGGTTGGATCGTCGTGCTTGCCTCTGCCGTTGTCGCAGGATTGATCATGGAAGCACTGGGCACTCCACAAGATAGTTCCAATCAAGCGGAAATTGTCGCAATCATCACCGGAGAATTCGGATTTTTGATGATTTTTGTGACGATTATCGCAGCGCCGATCGTCGAGGAACTCATATTTCGAAAAGCGATTATCGATGGGTTGGAGCGTTCGACAAAATTGAAATTGCCCGTCATTTTATTGATCTCTAGTCTTTTGTTCGCCTCAATCCACATCGTTTCCGAAGTGGCGAATCTTTTTGGTGAAGACGTCACTTTTTTGGAAGGCGCGCTGGGTCTTCTTCAAATCTTGCCGTTTTTGTTCATGGGCGTTGCGCTCGGATTGGTTTACAAGTACTCAAAAAACAACGTCATCGTTCCAATCATCGCCCATGTCTTTCAAAACGCATTCGCAACAATCATGGTGTTTGTTGGACCGGAACTTCTTCAATCCGAAAACATCAGCGCGTGGATTTTAACGTTGTTTCGTTGAACGCATTAAAAAACGCCGATCGTCAAACAAGACGATTGGCGTTTTTTTGATTGAACACATCGATCATGGAGTCGTTCCCGCCTTCTAACACATAGGAATACAAACTTCTAAACTTCGAATCGATATGAAACAAATTTGCTCCATGATCAACAAGCATTTGAAACAAGGGGAAATTGTTTTTCATGATGGATCGAAACAGAGGTGTTCGATCATAAAAGACTTCATTTGGGTTTGCCCCAGCCTTCAAAATTAGTTCAACCATGCGAATGTCGCTGCAGTAAATCGAAAGAAGCAAAGCCGAATGTTGCAACGAATCCAAATGCTCAACGCTTGCTTTCCGCTTCAACAATTCTTCAACGAGACGCAGGTTTCCACTCAAAATCGCATAATACAAAGGACGAACAAAAAAATCATTTCGTTCGTTGACATCGACAGTGTCAATCATATTGAGAGCCAAATGGAAATTGCCCTTGCGAATCGCTTCGTGAAATTGAAATTTGGCTTTCCGAACACGATATTCGCTTGAGTTGAAAACTTCTTTCAGCAATCCCGCATTGTCAAAACGCATCGCATCGTTCGCATAATCAATTGGAACTTTCCCCTCGTTGTCTTTTGCTTCGAGAGAGTATCCTTTCGCAATCAATGCGCGAATCACATCGACGCTCGCATTCGCACAAGCAATGTGTAGGACGGTTTGGCCGAAGATGTTTTTGAAATCGACGATGACGGTATGTCGCAAGATGTACGTGATCAAATCGGACAATCCATTTTCGCACGCATAATGAAGCGGGGTGTTTCCTCGTTCATCGCTTTCCAAAATCGATGCTCCCGCATTGATCAACAAACGAATGACATCTTGTTTTCCATTTTTTGCTGCGTAATGGATGGCCTTCATTCCAATTTCATCGGGAAAGTTAATTTTCGCACCTTTGGTCAGGAGCGTATCGATGATATCAATCTTTCCGGTTGAAACAGCCAAATGAAGCGGAGTCTGTTTTTTCTTGTTTGTCGCATTGACGTTTGCGCCATTCATCAACAACAATTCAACCGACTCCGAACTTTTATATCGTACGGCTTGATGAAGGGGTGTTTCATGGTGAATGTTTGTGGCATTCGCATCAATTCCTAGTCGCAACAACATGTCGACCATCTCATAATGATGATTTCGTGCGGCTTTATGAAGGAGGTTTTCTTCTTTTTCATCAACGATGAAAATATCGTTTCCTCGATTGATGTATTCGATGATATAACAACAATCGTTGTTGAGGACGGCAGCCGTGATGTCTTCCGACTTTCCCGTTCCGTAATTGGCGAATGTTTGGATGAATGTCGTATCAATCGGACTCATGAAGCATACCTCGTAGTCTTTTCGAACTCTTGAACGAAATTTTTGTATGATCTTCGATTTTAATCGGCTCACCGGTAACCGGATGCACACCCATGTAACCACTCCGTTCTTGCTTTTCAAATGTTCCAAAATTTGAAATGACAACTTTTTCGTTGGATTGAACTACGTTCGCCATCTCTTCGAAAACTGTGTCGACGATCAAAGCAACCTCTTTTTTGGTCATTTTTGTTTTTTTTGACACGCGTTCCACGAGATCTTTTTTGTTCATTGCATCCACCACGTATGAGTATATCAAATAATCATTGCGATTACAACCGCAATTGAAAAGATTCCCACGTACCGGAAATCTTTTTATGGAAATGGCTATTTGGTTTTCATCAAATTCTCAGGATTCAAGGAAAGTAATTCAGGTACGACGAACAAACCGTCCTTGCGAATCAATCGATCATCAAAATAGATTTCTCCGCCACCGTACTCGGGACGTTGAATCAGCACGAGATCCCAGTGGATTGCCGATTGATTGCCATTGTCCGCTTCTCCTTCGTAACATTGACCCGGCGTGAAATGGAGACTTCCCGCAATTTTCTCATCGAAGAGGATGTCCCCCATCGGATGAAGGATCATCGGGTTGACTCCGATCGCAAACTCTCCGACATACCGAGCCCCATCGTCCGTGTTGAAAATTTTCTCAAGTGCGGAAACATCCTTGTCGGCGGAACAATCGATGATTTTTCCGTTTTCAAACGTCAAGGAGACGTTGTTAAAGACAATGCCTTGATACGGGCTCGCCGTGTTGTATGTAATTTTTCCGTTGACGCTTGTTTTAACCGGTGCGGTAAAGATTTCGCCATCGGGAACATTATAGTTTCCTGCGCACGGTACCGCATGGATTCCCTTGATCGAAAAGCTTAGATCGGTTCCGGGTCCGACAATACGGACTTTGTCGGTCTTTTCCATCAACTCTTTAAGCGGCTTGAATGCTTCGTTCATTTTTTCATAATCGACGTTGCACACATCGATCAAATAATTGAAAAATTTCTCATAGCTCATTCTTGCCTTTTGTGCAAGACCGTGACTTGGGTAATTTAACAAAACCCAACGCTTCTTAATGATAATTTGGCTTGATTTTTTGAGGCGTTTCGCGGCCAAAATCCGGTTTTCGCTCGGCACATCACTCATTTCGGAATCATTGTCTTCAGAGTACACAACGATTGAAGCATCAATGTCGGAAAATTGGTTTTCTCTCCATTTGGCGGCCATGTCATAATAGGCATCGTCCACTCCCATCAATACTTGACGGTTGATTTCATCGTCCATCAACAAGACATGAGGGTGTGCTTTGGCGATTTGAACTTGCTTGATGATTTCAAGCAACAACGGTTTCGCATTGGCGTGTCCTCGAATTAAAACATGATCGTTTTCCTTAATTTTGGTGGAGTAACGAACGAGCGTCGTGGCAAGTGTTGTCAGCCGTGGGTCTTTCATAGGTCCAGAGTCCTTTCCTTTTATTTTTTAAACCGTTGTTTGAACTCGTCGTACCATCGGACGACGTGATTTTTTTCAAAAGGTTCTTGTTTTTGGTCAATCATTCCAAGAAGCTTGATCAAATTGCCTTCAATGATGTCGATCAAATCACTCGAATAGTGGTAATCCTTTTTGTTGAAATCAAATTCGTCCCGATCGAGGATAACGGAATCTCCGCTTGGAAACAATTTGACATCCAAATCGTAATCAATGTACTTGAGTCCTTCTTCGTCAATCACAAATGGTGAACTTAGGTTGCAATAGTAATAAACATCATTTCCTCTGATCTTGCAGATGACGTTGAACCACAACTCTTTGAAAAAATAACAAACAGCCGGTTCTCTTGTCTTCCATTTTCTTCCGTCCGCGTCAATTACATTTGCACGGTCATTGACAAGGACCACGAAGCGATCGGTCATTCCGATCATCGTGGCCTGTTGCCACACACGATGAAGTTCCCCATTATGCTTATAACTTATGATTTGGACTTTGCGTCCAATCTCAAAATTATGCATAACTTCCCTTCTTTCTATCTTGGTTCAATTATAACACAATCTTTTGTGTTTTAATAGTTTTTTGACATTTTTTGAAAAGACATTTGAACCCGATTGTTTGATTTTATTCAAAAATCATGATAAAATAACGATAGGAATCCAATAAAAAGTTTTATCTCATTTGTTGATTGTTTGAAGGTCAAGGTGAATTCTATGACCATTTTGAAAGTAATTCATCGTGTGCTATTCGTTTTCGCCTTTATGGCGGTTTTTTTGACGTGCATCATTCCAGAAGAATCATCCGACCATCGTTTTTCTTCCTTCGAAACAATGGAACTCATCGCATCGGTTGAAACCTTGGAACAAGCCAAACAACTTTCCATCGACCATAACTTGAATCTTTCCTTTTTCTCGAAGTATGGATATGCCGTATTCTCTGCAGATACCGAGGAAACCTATCGCCGTTTGTTGGATGTCGAGAGCAATCTTTTTCATCCAAACGGTGTTTCTCGCGCAGAAGCCCCTCCCTTCAAATCGAAAGAGGATTTGAGTAAACAATATGCGCTCACGATGATGAACACGATTCAAGCATGGGATGTGACCACTGGTTTAAATTCCACCGTTGTTGCGGTAATCGACACCGGAATCGACATCAATCACCCGGAATTTACAGGGCGAATATCACCCATGTCATACAATTCAAAAACAAAAGCTGTTGGCGTTTCAGCCGTCATCGATGATGATGGTCATGGGACAATGGTTGCTGGAATCATTGCAGCAAACAAGGGAAACAATATTGGGATCGCTGGCGTTGCTCCGACCATCCAACTTCTGATCATCAAAGCAAACGAGCCAGACAACGGTTCATTTCTTGATAGTTCCATCATAGAAGGAATATATTACGCAGCGAACAATGGAGCCGATGTTATCAATCTAAGTCTCGGTGGAGAATATGCCAATCCGATGACCAAAATCGCCCTTGAATACGCAGAAAGTCTCGGTGTTTTGGTCGTTGCTGCCGCCGGCAACAGCAGTTCTTCAACCAAAATGTATCCTGCGGCATTTCCTTCGACAATTTCTGTTTCCGCCGTTGACGAAACAAGTTCAATTGCCACCTATTCCAATTTCGGAGACACCATCACCATCGCTGCTCCTGGAACCAACATCTACACCACTTTGCAAGGAGGCGGTTTCGGTTATGCCTCCGGCACTTCGCTCGCTGCTCCACACGTTGCAGGAGTTCTTGCTTTGATGGTTTCCCATCTTTCCGATGACATACATTCAATCAAAGAACGGTTGATACGGACTTCACACGATCTTGGTGCGTTCGGTTTAGATCCCTATTACGGTTACGGACTCCTCAACACTTACGACTCTCTCACCCATCCTCTTGTAACCGTTTCATTTGAAACGTTTGGCGGATCGGAGATGATGCCGATTCGCATCGCCAAAGATCGGACCTTCATGATTGAATCATCGCCCTTGAAAGATGGGGTCGTTTTTGAAGGCTGGTATGCCGATTTGCATTTGACCCAACCTTGGTCTGAACAATCCGATGTCGCATCTACGGACATCACGCTTTACGCCAAATATTCCAACAACTCGCATATCGTCACGTTCATCACAAGTGGAACGGATGTCGAACCGATTCATGTTGCACATGGATCGACATTTCCCATTCCACTTTCACTCAAAGAACAACATGATTTCATGGGATGGTTCCTCGATGATTCTTTCGAAAATGCCTATGTTTCACAACCGGTTTATTCTGATTTGACACTTTATGCTCACTTCATCGAAATTCAAGTCTACTACAACATCATGTTCGTGTCAGAAGGTACTCCTTTGGAACCGGTACAAGTAAAACAAGGAGACACGTATCTTCCACCCGATTCCTTGATGGAAGGCCACCACTTTTTGGGATGGTATTTAGATCAAAACTTCACGCAACCTTATCTTTTCGAACCCATTTTTTCTCATCAAACCCTTTATGCGAAGTTTGAACGAATGGTGTTCACCATTACATTTCTTTCAAGCGGAACGGATGTGGAACCTCTTTACGTCGAATACTTGAGCTTTTTCAATCTTCCAACGACCGAAAAATCCGGACATCTGTTTCTTGGATGGTTTCTCGACGAAGCGTTGATGAATCCCTATGTTTCCGAAGAGGTCACTTCCGACATGACCTTGTATGCCGGTTTTGAACGAAACCACTATGTCATTCAATTTGTCACCGAAGGTTCCTTGGTTGAACCGATAACGGTTCTTCATGGTGATACATTTGAGCTGCCACTATCGACAAAAGAAGGGTATTTCTTTATCAATTGGTATGTCGATTCGACGTTTACCACCGTATATGTGCCTTCTCCTGTTGATGCATCAATCACATTATATGCGTTGTTTGACGAAACCCAACGATTTACCGTGAGCTTCCAAGCCAATGGATCTTGGTTGGATTCCTTGGAAATTCTTCCTTATCAAACATTCGATCTTCCTATCGTCACCAAAATCGGACATACCTTCGAAGGTTGGTTTGAAGACATCGATTGGACCATCGAATACGAACCCGCTCCATTGATGGGCAACTTAACCCTTTACGCGAAGTTTGTTCCCATTTCTTTTGAGGTTCTCTTCTTCGATTTTTTCGACTCCATCCTTGATCATCAAACCATTTTCTATGGAGATCGCGCAGTCCCTCCCGACATCATTTCTTATCACGACACGTCAAGTTTTCGTTATCATTTTGAGGGATGGAACACCGCCTTTGAACAAGTTACCGATAATCTATCGATAAGGCCGATTTACTCCAAACAATTCCTTACATCCAGTGTCTTTTTGCTTCCAGGAATCGACACATTGTCTCTTGGAACTTCGTGGATTGATGCAGGAATATCGATGATCGATCCGTTGTTGACAGTCGTTGAAGTCATTCCTGAAGATTTGGACTCCATCGGATCCCATCGTGTGTACTATCATATTCAAGAAGGCGAGATGGTTTGGCATACGATGGTACGAATGGTCAACATCCTTCCTGAACAACCAATTGTTGAAATCACCCTCCTCCCCGACATAACTACGATTTTTCAAGGAACCGATTATGACGATCCCGGTGCGACTTCCAACATTGGCAACATCACCACGATTGGTGATGTCGATCCGGATATCCCCGGTGTCTACCTTATCACTTATCAAGTTGTCATCGATTCCACCGTGTTCCGACGTCAAAAATATGTTCATGTCCTCGCCATGGAACAAGAATCAACCAATATCCCCGTAGCTATCGCAATCGCTCCCAACAAGAAAGGATGGTGGTATTGATGAAATTCCTTTTCGTGCTTTCGTTGTTTGCTTTTGTGTTGGTCGGTTGCACTTCATTCACCACTTCCGAACTTGTAATAACATTGAATCCCGCTGTAGACACCATTGAAATCAACACCGCTCACGTTGATGCAAAAGCAAAAGCAAAATATGGGATCTTTTCTGTATCCATAACGGTTGTCGAAAACACCGTCAACCCCACCAAACTCGGCACATACACCATCACCTATGAAGCACAATACCAAGAAAAAGTTGTACAAATCACACGATATGTCACAATCGTCGACAACACCCCCCCAGAAATCTCCCTCAATCCCGGAGTGGATACCATTTTTCTTGGCGAAGTCTGGGTCGATGCCGGTGTGACAACTTCCGACAACAGCAAAACTGCCCCCACCCTCACAAAAACGGGTACGGTGAATACCAATGTTTTGGGTTCGTATGCCATTCATTACGAGTCAACCGATGAAAGCGGAAACACCGCATCCATAACACGCATCGTTCATGTTCTTGAGGGAGAATGAAAAAGCCGAGTGGTTTCATGCCACTCGGTTTTTCATTGAATGATGAAATGGGGAATCTCCATAAAGAAAAAACTCAAATGCACTAATTTTCTTCTTCTTTCAGTCATCCGTTCCATCGACTTGATCCCTTTTCATCGAGGCAGTTTGGTGCTTTGTTTTTTTTTTATTTTGTTGGGATGAAATTTTTTAAATGATTCTTCCCCTTTAATTTTCAAGTCAAAGACTATTTTGAATTTATCACAATGCCTTTATTTGAAAAAAGGCCTCCGGCAATCCGCATTGAAGCCTGATCGCCGGAGGTCTTTTCCTCGTTATCTTCCTTTTCCAATTTCAGGAAGGGGATTGTTTTCACGAAATTGTTCAACGGTTTGTTTGTATTGGTCGATTCGATTTTGGAATTCTTCCCGTTTATCCTCTAGAATCGGTCGAGAAAGTTGCAAGAATTCCTCACGCAAAGCTTCCCTCTCCGCTTTGAAAGCGGCTTCCAATTCTACAAGATCGGCATTCTTTTGGTCGATCGACGCGGTCAAATCAGCGATGATGCTTTCATCGGTTTCACCTTCCAAAACGGCTTCGAGTTCGGCGATTTCAGCTTCCAAAGTTTCCAACTGTGGACCGTATTCCAAAACGAGAGCAACAAGGTTTTCATGGAAATCGGTTCTAAGTTGTGCGGCGACTTCCTTCATTTCGCGCAAGTGTTCTTTTTTCATGTTGATCAACTCTTCTTGAGGCATTTCCAACAACTCATCCAAATCGAGTTCCGGATTTTCTTGTTGCATGTTTTTCGCCATGATTAGTTTGCCAACCGAAACACCGCGTTGGGAGGCTTCTTGAACCATTTCCTGGTTCGCTGCTTTGATTGCGGCAGTACCAGGAATTCCTCTTTTTGCAAGCGCTGCGGACAGTTGAGTTCTCACATGAGAGGATACTCTTTCGCCCATTTCCTCGGTATTCCCAATCGCCATGATTCGAATTTCATTACCGATGCCTTCCAATCCGAGATATCCAAGTTCTGTAGCTCGATCGATGATGACTTCAACGACTTCATCAATCTTTTTACCAACGAGGTCCAAATCGATTAAAACAACCTCACCATCTTCATTCAAGGCATTGACTTCTTCGACGATATCATCCTCGTCCAAAACAAATTCCATTCCTGGGTTGATTTCAACCGTCAAATAAGTTCCTCCTAATGCCGCTGTTGTGTCGCAACCCGCCAATGTAAAAACGAATGTTGCGAGTAGTCCCATTCCGAATAACACATTAAATTTTCTCATAACACAAATTCCTCCTTTCGTATTATGATAAATAAACATTTGATTTTGGTTTTTTATTGGCCAATATAAAAATGAGAGAAAAAAATGCCGACATGGTGTCGGCATTCGATGTTTGTCAAAGGTTCATCAAGTTTTGGATTTGATTGTTCTCAAGCGAGGCCACAAATTGTTCAAATGGTGTTGGGTTTTTGGTCAGTTTAAACTCCTCAAGAGCTTCGAAATACTCATTCTTGCGCGAGACTGGAACAATGACGGGAAGATATCCTTCGCTTAAAAGTTGGTAGTTAAGACAAAGGCGGGCGGTTCGACCATTTCCATCGAGAAATGGATAAATCTTCGACAATTGCAAATGGACGAATGCGGCCTTTTCAATCGGATTTCCTGAATGTTGTGAAAGATCAAAGATGAATTTTTTCATTCGGTCATAGACTTTCAAATGATTCGGCGGGGTGTGGAGCGAACCCTTGACGGAAATATCGACATTCCGATACCACCCCCCGTCCATGATGTCCTTCATGACGATTTGGTGAATGTCTTTGATTATTTCTTCGCTTAAGGGAATGTTGTTTCGGACATTCTCGTTCACATACGACAACGCTTCAAGGTGATTGTTTGCGATTTTCTTGAATTTTAAATCGACTTCTTCGCCTTCCAAAAACCGCTTCACTTCTTCAAAAGTAACCTTGCCTTTTTCCATCGCCACGGAATTGTATGTGAACTCCGTTTGAAATTCGTGTTCGAGCTGTCTTAGTCGTTCTTCGCTCAAACCAGCAAGATTACTTTTCACCGACGCAATTTTGTCGGTCACATCGCTTTTTTCCATTATTTGATACCTCCGATTCTTTGTTTCCATCTTCATTATATCACACGCTTCCTTGTGAGGCAACCTTTTTTGAAAATGGCATTGCGAGTTTTATCCTGGATCGTTTTAAAGGGTAAAACCTCGGAAACGAATCCGAGGTTTCTTCTATTTGTTTTTTGCCAACCATCCTTCAAGTTGGGGTTTAGACATGAATCCAAGTTTGCGATCGACTTCTTTTCCATTTTTAAAAATGATGAGAGTCGGGATGCTTCTTACGTTGTATTTCATCGCGATGGGGCCGTTGTCATCGACATTGAGCTTGTAGATGCCGTATTCGTCGCTTGCTGCAGCGACTTGTTCTAAAATTGGTGCGATCATCTTGCATGGCATGCACCAGTCGGCGAAGAAATCGACTAACACCAAATCGCCATTGATCGCTTCTTTGAATTCACTTTCGTTTAATATTTTCATTTTTTTCCTCCTATTTATTTGATTTAATCATATCACAAAGGACCATCAAGTTCAATACATTTGCTTTCAAGTTGAGCGAGGAACATCAATCGTTCATTTGAACATGACGATCGTCGCTCCAACGCCCCCTTCACCGGCTGCTCCGTAACGGAAGGATTTGACGGAACCATGGCTTTTCAAGACGGTTTGTACGAGTTCGCGAATGACACCCGTCCCGTGGCCATGGATGATGGTCGCTTGTTTGTAATTCGCAACGAGACAATCGTCCAAATATCGCTCCAACTTGATTAGAGCATCTTCATAACGTTCGCCACGTAAATCGAGTGATAAAGAAACCGTCTTTTCAATTTTCGATGTCGCAAGCGAGGCTTGCTTGGGCGGAGAAACCAAAACATCGCTCGATCTTTTCAAATCTTTCCCGGCAATTTTCAAAAAGACGTTGCCGGTTTGAACTTGATAATATCCGTTTTTCAACACTTGTTTTACGATTCCGGTTTGATTGAAATGCTTCAAAAAAACGAAATTTCCGACTTCGAATGTCTCGATGATCGTCTCTTCAATCGGTTCCTCATCGGTTCCAATGTTCTTCAATTTGAATTTCAAATCCGCGATTTCGTGAATTTTCACTTCCTTGTTTTTCAGTTCTTCGATTTCCTTTAATACCGCTTTCGCTTCTTTTGTCACTTTTTCAATGAGCTGCTGCGCTTCGTTTTTTGCTTTTAAAAGCAATGCAGATTTTTCTTCTTCGTTTTTTTTCAGTTCCTTTTGAAGCGATTCATTCAATAAGGCATAGCGGTTTTTCTCAGATTCGATCATTTGGAGTTTTTTCTCGAGTTCTTGCGATTGGTGCTCTAGTTTCGAAATCATGATTTGAATGTTTGTATCGCTGATGCTTGCAACACCGATCGCTTGATCGATAATCGAACGGTCAAGACCCAACGAAGCACAAATCTGATAAGCATTGCTTTGTCCGGGAACCCCAAGTAAAAGCCGATACGTCGGGGACAACGTCTCTACGCTGAATTCGACACTGGCATTAATCACCCGTTCCGAATTGTATGCGTATGCCTTCAATTCCGAATAGTGCGTTGTCACAATGAACATGACTTGATTTTCTAACAAAAAATCCAAAATGGCAACAGCGAGGCTTGAACCTTCTTTCGGATCCGTTCCACTACCCGCCTCATCCAACAAAACCAAAGAATTCGGGGTTACATGTTTCAAGATGTGGATGATGTTTGTCATATGCGAAGAAAACGTCGAAAGATTTTGTCCAATGGACTGATCATCCCCGATATCCGAAAAAACTTGGTCGAAAATCATCAAATTGCTCATTTCATCACAAGGAACGAGCAACCCACATTTAACCATCAAGGAAATAAGACCGACGGTTTTCAATAAGACCGTCTTTCCCCCGGTGTTCGGTCCGGTGATGATGATTCCTTGATGGGAGTCGCCAAAAGACACGTTGTTTGGAACGACTTTTTTCACCTTGAGAAGGGGGTGCCTTGCTTGGATGAGATCCACAATGCCTAGGTTGTTTATTTTCGGTTTTGATGCTTGGATCGATATGGAATATTTTGCCTTGGCAAAGATGAAATCGAGATCTAGAATCGTTAGGTAATGATCGATCAATTCATCGGCCACCGCTTGGATGTCCGTAGAAAGTGCTCTCAACACCCGATATTCTTCCTTTTTCGCATCCTCTTTCGCCCGGTTTAGTTCATTGTTTTTTTCAAACACACCGGAAGGTTCCATGAAGACGGTTTCCCCGGAAGCCGACTCATCGTGGATGATGCCTTTGAAGACGTTTTTATACTCTTGTTTCACCGGAACAACCAAACGGTCGTTTCGAATAGTGATGATCGCTTGTGAAAGCATCGAACTGTTTTTCGATAAGATTTCTTGCATCCGACTACGAATCTCTTTTTCAAGATTCTTAATTTTGTTCCGCGCGTGTTTTAACTCAGGACTTGCCGAATCGAGAATCTCACCAAACGGCTCAATCGAGTTGATAATTTTTCGATTTAGTTCTTCGTTCACAGAAAGTCGTTCGACATATTTTGCATAGTGATCCACCGTCATTTTGTTCGAACGGATCGTTTCCAACAATTTTTTGTTTGCTTTTATCGTATGGTTCATCCGTACGATGTCATAGATTTCTTGCGCCGCGAGAACCGCACCTTTTTTCGCTCGTTTGAGAATTTCACCGACATCCGAATCGAAATGGATCGGCGCATCGGAAAAGCGAAGAACGATGCGCTGCGCCTCTTCGGTTTCATCGAGCATTTCGCGGATGATGTCGATGTCGGATAGCGGTACCAACTCCTCAAACATTTTGCGAGTCGGTTCCATGACCGCGTGAAGCGAACAATCGTTGAAGATCTGACTTAATTCCAATAATTTCGCATATTTGTCCATAATTGTCGCCTTTCACAAAATGACTGGTTTTTTTTGTAAAAAAATGGTATAATGAAGATAAGAACAAAATCAAGGAAGGAGGACCCTCATGAGCCATAGTTTCAAAGCATCCGACTCACAAATTGAAGAATTGATTCGTCATTATCACGGCTATGAAGTGCCCCCCACCAACGATTACACGCGATTTCGAGCAAAGTTCAACCGTGTCAACATCACCGTCTATAAAACGGATACGATCCTTCTTCAGGGAAAAAATGAAGACAGCGAGTACCTTTTCTGGGCGGAAAAATGGAATCTCCCGGTTGACGGAACACAAACCCCAAAAAATCTTCAAGCCTATTACCACATGTCCGTCATCGGAAGCGATGAAGTAGGGACCGGAGATTTTTTCGGACCGGTTGTCGTTGCGAGTTGTTATGTCTCCTCCTCAAATGTCGAACATTTAAGAGATTTGGGCGTCCGCGACTCGAAACTTCTCAAAGATTCGGAGATCATCAAACTTGCGACAAAAATCACATCGATTGTTCCATATTCGATCATGGTCTTGAACAATCACAAGTACAACGCCATGTATGCCGATGGAGACATAAACTTAAACGTGATCAAAGCACTTCTTCACAATTCGGTCATCGCGAGCATTTTGGAAAAACTTCAAGGAACAAACGCCAAAATCGATGCGATTTTAATCGATGAATTCGTTCCAAAAGAAAAGTATCTCGAGTACATTGCCAAACATCCCAACATCATCTCCAACATTGAAACCGTTCAAAAGGGGGAAGGAGTTCATCTTGCGATCGCAGCCGCTTCTATTTTAGCACGATATGCCTTTCTAAAGCAATTAAATTCTCTGTCAAAAGAATGCGGGTTTCCTCTTTTGAAAGGGGCGAGCGAAGCCGTTGACAAGCAAATTGCTGAAATTTTATCGGAAAAAGGGTTGGGCGTGCTCACTTCCATTGGGAAGTTGAACTTCTCGAACTACGAGCGAGCAAAAAGCATTTTAAAACGACTCCAAGCAATTAAGAAGCCGGTTTCGTTTTGATTTTGAATCCACCCTTGTCCGTGAGAAACACTCATCCCAATTGAATTCCTGGTTAAAAAAAAACGTCCGATTTGGACGTTTTTTATCGTTTTCAATGGATTGTTGCATCAATTGTGAAACACCCCATGGGTCAATCGCAATCGGACATTGGTCAATCACGAATCTTTTTCAAATAATCCATGAAAAAATCCGGCAATTCCGACGAAAATTCCATATATGTTTTGTGGGTCGGATGAACAAAACCCAATGTTTTCGCATGTAGAAACTGACCCCTATCCCCTATTTTCTTTTTGGGGCCGTATACGGGATCTCCGACTACGGGATATCCGATGTATTGCATATGAACCCGAATTTGGTGGGTTCGTCCCGTCTCAAGCATCAACTCAACCAACGTCTGATTTTCAAACCGCTCCAAAACATTGAAATGGGTGATGGCGTTTTTCCCGGATTCAACAACGGAAAATTGTTGTCGATTGTTGGGATTTCTGCCAAGTGGAGCATCGATTTTTCCATGATTGTGGGGAATCACTCCGTGAACGATGGCGACGTACTTGCGCATTGCTGTTTTTTCGGCGAGTTGCCGACTGATGTTTTTGTGCGCATGATCGTTTTTACAAACAACCAAAAGACCACTTGTGTCTTTGTCGATTCGGTGAACGATTCCGGCACGAGCGATGCCGTTGATGCCGGATAAATCCTTACAATGATGCATCAACGCATGAACGAGTGTCCCATGGAAATGTCCAACCGCAGGATGGACAACCATGCCGGATGGTTTGTTGACAACAAGCAAGTCGCCATCTTCATAGACAATTTCAAGTGGGATGTCTTCGGCGACGATGTCGGAAGGAACCGGTTCATCGATCTCGATTTCAATCCAATCGCCCTTTTTCAAAAGATGACTCGCTTTGACCATTTTTTCTTGAACCCGGATCATCCCTTTCTCAATCAAATCCTGAATCCGGCTTCTTGAAAAATCATCGAGTTCGGATGCCAGAAATTTGTCGAGACGAATTGGTTCTTCGTGATCATAACACAATGTGATTCGTTCCATCGTCAACCCTTTTTCAAAAAAAGCGTGTCGATTGCGAACAACGCAACACCGAAGGTGAGATACACGTCTGCGAAATTGAACGACCATGGGAAAATGTGAAGGTGAAGAAAATCAATGACATACCCGCTTCGAAACAAACGGTCAATAAAATTACCAATGGTTCCACCAAGCATCAACAAAATGGAAATGCTGTACAAACGATTGCTTGAAAGCGAATAATCTTTCAACAAATACCCCATCAATCCAAGGCCAATCACTGTGAACGTGATCAACAACCACGTTTTCCCGGAAAGAAAACCGATGGCCCCCCCATCATTGAGCGTGTAGTGCCAACTAAACACCTTGTCGATGACAAGAACATATTGAAGATAAGGCAAGTTGGCGGCAGCCACCCATTTCGTCACTTGATCCAACAAGACAAGACCCAAGACAATCCCGATTCCTATAACCATAGCGCACCTCCGCTCACCGACAAAAAGACTACAACAACAATGACGAGCAACCATACGGGAAGGTTCAAACATTCGACTAAAAAAACGTCCCATTCCGAAATCGAACCCAACGCCGGAAGCTGTTTGAAATATTTTTTAATCAAACGGACATAAAAGACATTCGCCGTCGCGTTGAACAAAACAACGCCGATACCGGCTAGCGTTGCGACAAGTGGAAAAAGTGGTGCGCCCGGAGCGTACAAGGTGAATAAATTCGCAAAAACGATGACAACCGGTAAAAACAACAAGAATGAAAACACCCACGAATATGCAAATGCGCGGATATTCCCCGCCCCCCGAATTCGTGATTCATCGAGCGTTTTGATGGCTTGTTTTCCTTGTTGAAACCGTTGTTTAAGTTTATTCATCTGTTCCCTCCCACTCTTGCAACGCGAGGATCGCCTCATCAAACGTATGAACCCCGATTAAAACCATCTTCGGGTTTCGCAATGTCGCATAGGCGGCGTTGGCATCCTTGGTGTTTGTTGTCGATCCGGCTGGATAAAAGAAACTATCGGCTTTCTGACGATGTGCTGCGAGAACTTTTTGGTATGTTCCACCGATTTCACCAACGTTTCCGGCAATATCAATCGTTCCAGTTCCAGCGATTTTCAAACCTCTTGTGATGTCACTTTCCGTGATGGCGTTGTAGACGGCGATGGTTTGCATCAATCCGCCGCTTGGTCCCGTTGTCGGGGTTTCCAAAAAATGAAATTGAGGAGAAGCACTTAGAATGAGGTGATGATCATAAGTTGATATGCCCAAATAACAACCATCTTCGTGCGTGTTTCGTGCCACTTGAACGGATGGAATTTCGATGCCATCGCGAATGATCGTGATATTAAAACGCTCATCACAAGCATGGCTGTTCACTTTGTCAAAAAAATCGTTTCTACTTTCAATTTTGACGCCGTTTACGTGTGTGAGGATGTCCCCTAGTTTGATCCCTGGATCGGTGGATCGATAGGTCACATAAACGATAACACCATTATACGCATACGTAATCGGTTTTCCCGCCATTGTGTAAGCCCGAATGACGGAATTGACTCGACTGACATCCTTCATGATTGTTCCGGATATTTTTTGTTCACGCATCGTCAAATCATAGTCTGGATTCGATTTTGTCAACGTGAAATCCGAATCCAACAAACCAAGCCAGTATTGTAAGAGGGTGATTCCATCGAGCGCGTATACGTAGACGGTGTGAATCGATCCGGTTTGTGGGTTGCTTTCCTCGATTTGAATCACGGATTCGACTTTGTTGAGTCCTCCCGGGGTTGTAATGTCATAAGGCACCGGCACAACCGACACAACAATCAAAAAGACATACAAGGGACCGAGAATAAACCATGCTTTTTTCAAACCTTTGATCAAGTCAATCATTGGGAATCCACGATGACGAAAAGTTCAGGTACTTTTCGAACCCTCACATTCGCTGCTTTCAGCATCTTCTTCGCAGCTTGGTCCGATTCGGTGCCGTTGTATTTATCACCCATATAGACGATTTCCTTGATTCCACTTTGAATGATCAGTTTGACGCATTCATGACAAGGGAACAAACTGACATACATCGTGCATTCGTTCAACTTCGTCGTTGAATTCAAAATCGCATTCGGTTCCGCGTGAACGACATAGGGGTATTTCGTTTCCAAAAAGGGCCCTTCGTTGGTCCAAGGAAATGTTTCGTCATCGCATCCGTGTGGAAATCCGTTGTATCCAATGCCAACAATCCGCTTTTCATTGTTCACGATACAAGCGCCGACTTGTGTGTTCGGGTCTTTCGATCGTTTCGAACTCAACACGGCGACCCCCATGAAGTATTGGTCCCAACTGATGTAATCCTTTCTCATAACGTCCTCCGATGAATTCATTTTTTTTCTTGTTTTTCTGGGCAATCCTCAAGGGATGCCAAATAATTTCTCAACTCATCCTTTTTTTCGATCGCTGTCATCGATTTGATTGTACACGTCGTTTGTGTACAATGGCTGCACCCCGTTGGCATCTTTGTTCCTTCCGGGATGCGAACTTTGTTGTTAAGAAGCGAGGATCCGATGAACAAAACAATGACTCCGATTACAATCGCAAATTCTACCCACATCAAATCCACCTACTTCCGTTCATCCGGTTTGATCAAGCCGAAATCGACATGGCAGTATCCGCTTGGGTTTTTATCCAAATAATCTTGATGATATTCTTCCGCCGGGTAAAATACCGTTTGTGGTTTGACGTCCACAACGATGGGTCGAGAGTATTTTTTTTGTTCTTCGCTGATGAAGGCTTCGATGATGGCTTTATCGAATTCATCGATGAAATAGACTCCCGTTCGGTACTGGGTTCCGATGTCTCCGCCTTGCTTGTTGAGCGAGGTCGGATCGATAAAACGGAACAAATGTTCGAGTATCGAACGAAGGGATAGTACCGTCTCGTCGTGAATAATCCGGCAAGCCTCGACATGATCAATTCGTCCTTGACACAAATCGCGATAGTTCGGCATTTCCGTCGACCCATCGGTATAGCCGACTTCGGTGTCGATTACGCCGTTTAGCTGCTTGAAATAGCCTTCGACACCCCAAAAGCATCCTCCTGCGAGGATGATTTCCCGCTGTTTGGTGCGTTGTTTGATTGCTTCGTTGGCAGCCAAAAGACCGGATGTTGCTGTGACGGCCATGTAAGATCCCACCATTTCCTTGTTTTGAGTTTTGAGCGATTCATCGGACCACACGACTGGAAAATCCGCGTTCAATCCTTCTTCTCGCAGTTTTTTACGGATGATTTTCGCAATCGGATCGTGCGTTGTTTTTTTGATCGATGTGACTTTCATCTTTGATGGATCGAGCTTGTTTCCTGCCCCCATCGCACTGACAAATGGGATGTTGCGGCGTAGGCATTCTTTGATCAGATGGATTTTCGCTGGGATCGAGTCGATCGCATCAACGATGAAATCAATTCGATGTTCAAACAAAAACATATCGTTTTCCGATGAAAATTCCATATCATACGCATGCACGACGGCATCGGGATGGACCCGCATGATTCGTTCATGCATGACTTCGGTTTTCTTTCGACCAATCGTCAAATAGTCGGCGACGAGTTGGCGGTTGATATTGGTGACATCGACGATGTCCCGGTCGACAATCACGAATGTCCCGACGCCGCTTCGAGCGAGAACCTCACAAGCAACGCTTCCGACACCACCAAGACCGACGACTGCGATTGTCGAATCGCGAAGGCGTTTCATTGACCCTTCGCCAAGCACGATTTTCAATCTTGTTTGATTATTTGTCATCAATCGAAAGTCCCAATTCCTTGAGTTGTTTTTGCGCGACCGGTGTCGGCGCATCGGTCATCGCGCATTTCGCATTGGCTGTTTTCGGAAAAGCGATCACATCGCGTATCGAAGCAGTTCCAGTAAGCAACATACAAATTCGGTCGAATCCAAGAGCAATCCCACCATGTGGAGGTGTTCCATATTTCAACGCATCAATGAAAAATCCGAATTGTTTGCGAGTTTCCTCGTCTGTCAATCCAATCGCTTGGAACATTTTGGCTTGGGTTTCTTGGTTGAAAATCCGGATGCTGCCGCCTCCGAGTTCATACCCGTTCAAAACCACGTCATATGCCCTCGCGCGACAAGATGCCGGGTTGGAAAGCAAAAAGGACTCCTCTTCGGGTTTCGGTGCCGTGAAGGGATGATGGGCGGCCATAAACCGCTTTTCCTCTTCATCAAATTCAAAAAGAGGCCAGTCGACAACCCAGACAAAATTGAATTTCTTATCATCAATCAATCCCAGTTCCTTTGCGAGTTGGATACGAAGCGCGCCCAGACTCGCATTCGCAACGTCGTTTTGGTCAGCGACCATCCACAACATATCGTTGTCTTCCAAGTTCAAACGTTTTGAAAGTGTATAGAGCTGTTGTGGTGTGAAAAACTTGGAAAGAGGTCCGGACAATCCACTTGCTTCCATTTTCAAGTAAGTCAATCCGGAAGCTTTGAATTTTTTGACAAGATCGCTCAACCGATCGATTTCTTTTCTCGAGTAACGGTTGGCGCACCCTTTCGCAACAAGTCCTTTGACAACCTTCCCCGACTGAATCGCTTGTTCGAACAAACCAAACCGAACTTCCCGGACGGAATCGGTCAAGTCTTGGAGCACCATTTCGTAACGCGTGTCCGGTTTGTCCGATCCGTAAGTGTTCATCGCTGTTTGATGGTTGAGTCTCGGAAAAGGCGTGGGGATTTGAATGCCAAGCGTATCGTGAAAGATTTTCTTCATCAAACCTTCAACCAAACCATATACGTCTTCTTCGTCAACGAAACTCATTTCGATGTCGATTTGTGTAAATTCGAGTTGCCGGTCCGCACGCAAGTCTTCATCGCGGAAACATTTGACGATTTGATAGTATTTTTCAAGTCCGCTGATCATGAGCAGTTGCTTGTACATTTGAGGGGATTGAGGCAATGCGTAAAAACTGCCCTTATGGACACGGGATGGAACCAAGTAATCGCGTGCTCCTTCTGGGGTCGATTTTCCAAGGATTGGCGTTTCAACTTCAATAAAATCAAGCGCGTCGAGATAATTTCGGACGGCAATCGCCGCTTTGTGACGCAAAATCAAATTTTTTTGCATAATCGGTCGACGCAAGTCCAAATAGCGGTATTTCATCCGTGTGTCTTCTAGGGCGTCCGTTTCATCGGCGATGATCAATGGTGTCACTTCGCTTTGGTTCAAGATGGCAAAAGACGACGCAACGACTTCAATATCGCCGGTCGGAAGGTGTTTGTTTTTGTTGGTTCGTTCGACAACGGTGCCACCCACGCTCAAAACATATTCGTTCTTGACGCTTTCTGCCGTTTTATAATGTGGATTCGCTGGATCGAGAACAATTTGTGTGATCCCATAGCGATCCCGAAGATCGATGAAAATCAATCCACCCAAATTCCGTTTCTTGGCGACCCATCCGACCAAATGGACGGATTGCCCGACGTGTTCGATTCGTAATTCATGATTTTTGTGTGTACGCATGATGGAATTCCTATTCCTTTCTCATCAATAAATAATTGGCATACGCCTTTGGATTTTTCTCCATCCAGCGTTTTGTTCTTGTATAGATGCGCAAACGTTTAAAAAACTGTTCCATCGAAATCGTTTGTTGATCGTTTCGAAACATTTCTTGGGGAAGATTGTTCGAATTTTCAACAATATTTTTCCCCTTCCAGGTGATTGTGCGGTTTCGACGTTCTTCTTCCCCAATCAACAATACGGTTTTCGCATTGATGCGTTCGCTCAATTTGAATTGTGGTTTGAGCGTCGTATTGACGTAATCAAGTTCGACGGTTTTCCCACATTTACGAAGCAAATTTGCCAGTTTAATCGATTCCGTCTTGGATTCATCATCCATTGCGAGAATCGCAAAATCGGTCGAGGCATTGAAATCGTTCCATGTGTTTTTTTCATCCAGCGCGATCATGACGCGTTCGACCCCGAATGCATAACCGATCGCCTTCAACTCAGGGCCACCTAGATCTTTCGACAACCCGTTGTACCGACCCCCTCCACATAAAACAAGATCTTTCATCCCCGGAGACTCGCTTTCAACAATGATTTCGAACACGGTGCTTGTGTAGTAATCGAGTCCTCTAACCAAGGTTTGGTCGACTTCGACATTGACATCGAGTTGCTCAAGAAGGTCGACGATTTTTTTCAAGTATGCTTTTGATTCAAAAGACAAATAATCGCTCATTTTCGGAGCGTTCGCAATTTCCTCTCCTTTCGCATCGATTTTGCAATCGAGGATGCGAAGTGGATTTTTAACAATGCGTTCTTGGCAATCCTTGCACATGGAACCAACTTTCGTCGAAAAATAAACCCGAAGCGCTTCTTGATAGGCCTCCTTCGAACGATCATCACCAAGCGTGTTGATTTTCACCGTCATCGATTTTATTCCCATTTCTCGAAACGTCTCAACCGCCATGTATATCAAATCCGCGTCCAAATTCGCCGATTCCACCCCGAAAACTTCAACCCCGAATTGGGTGAATTGGCGAAGTCGGCCGGCTTGAGGGCGTTCATATCGAAACATCGGACCAAAATACGACAATTTGAGCGGATTGGTCGAAGCATACAATTTGTTTTCAACAACAGCTCTCGTTACAGAAGCGGTTCCTTCGGGGCGCAACGTAATGCTTCGATCCCCTTTGTCGAGGAAGGTATACATCTCCTTCTTCACGATATCGGTTTCATCTCCGACACTGCGGTTGAACAACTCCGTCGCCTCAAAAATCGGGGTGTCCATCTCGAAAAAACCCCATCGTTTGGAGACGTTTTTCGCGGTTTGTTCAATGAAAGCGAATTTTTGTTTTTCAATTCCGAAAAAATCTTGGGTGCCTTTGATTTTTTGATAACTCATGGATACCCCTCCCAATAAGAAAAAATAGGTAAAGAAACTCTTTACCTAAGGACGAAATTTCTCCGCGGTGCCACCTTAGTTCACAATTGCTTGTGCTCTTTTTGAATTTAACGCATGTCTTACGTCCTTAGGAAACCTCCTGAGTTGTCACCGATTCGACCGGATTCGTGTTCGCACCATCCACACAATCTCTTCATTCCGGAGGAACCGCTCTCATTCAACGGTTGTGATATAGGTATATTGTACTTGATGCGTTGCGAATAGTCAACTGTTTTCATCAAATCTCAAAAAAAAACAAAAACTCCGGGCAATCTCCCAGAGTTTAGGTTCCCATGATTGCGAAGTAATAACACAACATTGAAAGAACGGGAACGCTGAAATTGTCAAATCCATTTCGAGATCCCACTTCGGCAGCTGTTGCGACTAATCCGACCAAGATTGCCGCCCAAAAGGGTGATGGAACCGAAAAGAATAACGAAACAAGCATGGTCACGACGAAAGAGGATATGAACATCACAACGGTTCCTTCGAGGGTTTTATCGCGAAACAGACGTATCGTCCCAAATTTTTTTCCGATTACTGCCGCGAAACCGTCAGCATACCCCATGACAAACATCCCGACCGCACCGACGAACGGTTTTTTCAAGATGCCAAACGATACAATCGCAAGAGTGAGCATCGCAAGGGGATAGTAAATCGTTCCATATCCCACGGTATCTTTCGTTTCCATCGGCTCGAATAATTTCATATCACGGGAAGCTGTGTTCAAGATGATGAAGATGACGGGTATGACTGAAGCCGATACGGCGTTGTCGAAAAAAATCATTGCGATGATCCACCAATTAGAGATCATGATGTGAAGAAATTTTCGCGCTCCAAATGGCCCGAGCACTTTCTTCTTTGTCAAAATCTGCGTTGCCAACGCAATCAAAACGGCATATCCCGCGCTTATCGCAAGACCAATCAAATTATGCATGCTTGACTCCGTGAGCGAATAATCGATGATATTTGAGTGTCATTTTCATTTTTTGAGACGGCGATAGCTCGATTCTTTTCGAGAACACATCGTAGTTTTGTTCCCGGATTGCATCTAAAATTTCTTTGTAAAACAATACGGAAAGAACGATCGAACGTCTTGAATCAATCGGAAACAAAGGAACATGCCTCAAGATGCGCTCGAACCGTTCTTCAGCAAGAACCGCGATTTCTTCGAACAAAGACTTGAAACCGGTAACGACTTTTTTTTCTTTCAAATCGGAAACACGGACGTCGAATTGTGTCATTTTCTCCGCGGGAAGATAGACGCGATCTTCTTTCGCATCTTCTCCGATGTCTCGCAAAATGTCGACAAGTTGCATCGACACCCCGAGATCTTCCCCGCATGATTTCAATTCAACCGCGTTTTTGGGGGCGAGGACGGGGACAAGCATCTTCCCGACCGTGCCTGCGACGTCTTCGCAGTAAGACAAGAGTTGATCAATGGTTTGAATTCGAATCCGTTCATGATCGATTCGTTGCCCTTTCAAAAAGGTAAAAAAGACGTCTTCTTCCATCGCATGATGGTCAAACACATCAGAAAGCGCACGCCAAACATAGGAATTGACCGGGTTCTTTTTCAACATGGAGAAAAAATCTTGTTCGAACGAGTCGAACAACGTCATGTCGGATTGCTTGTCGGACAAATCATCCGCCATGCGACAAAATGCATAAATCGCCGCGACGCTTCTTCTTTTGCGAACATCTTTCAACGTATGAAAGGCGAGGTGAAAATCGACAGACCGCTTTCGCATGATCCGTTCGCATTTGGCATAATCCATTCTCAATCGTCCCGTCCATCTCATGGCAATCACTTCCTCTTGCATCGAAAAAATAGGAACGTGTCAATTCCTATTTTCAGACCTTTTTTCAATCCACCTTGGATTATCGATTTTTCAAGTATGTGAGAATTTCTTCCGCGTTCGTATCGGGATTGGCTTTCTCGAACACTTTGACGACCGTATGATTTTCATCGAGAACGAACGTCGAACGGGAAACTCCATACGTGCTCTTGCCGTACATCGTTTTCTCCACCCAAACCCCAAATTGGTTTATCACGGTTTTATCCTCATCACTTAACAATAAAAAGGGAAGATTGAACTCCGTAACAAATTGTTGATGGGATTTTGCTGAATCCTTGCTGATTCCGATTACAACAACATCGAGAGTGTTGAAATCCGAAAACGAATCGCGAAACGCACAAGCTTGTCTTGTGCATCCGGGAGTGGAATCTTTCGGATAAAAATAAACAACGACTTTTTTCCCTTCGAATTCCGATAGCGATCGCATCGTGGAAAAACGGTCCGGCAATGTGAAATTTTGAACTTTTTGACCGACAGTCAACATAATAATCCCTCCTTTGCCTTCATTATATCAAATCGATTCGCTTTTAAAAACCTTTTTGCTTTATTTCCTCACGATGATTGATCAAGTACTCCAAGACAATAACTTCACGCCTCACCCAAGGAATTGATTTTGTTCCGATTAAACGCTTGTTCGTTTCGAGAGCCTCATGTAAATCGACGCTCACACAAGCGTAATCGTGTTCTTTCTCATAGTCATCGAAACACGGGCGATGACGTTTTTTTCCGATGGATGTCAAAAAATAGTAGGATCGGTTCTCAAAAACGACATTCGGATTTTCGAGAGTCGGACGTAGTTCGCGAAAAAAACCGAGTTCAACGACATTTCCGACGATGTCGCATCCGGCTTCCTCCCGCACTTCCCGCACCAGTGCGACCGTCAGATTCTCCTCTTTCTCAACGCCACCGCCTGGAAATTTGTAATCCCCGTATCTATTCGACCGTATCATCAACAAGCGATCGTCGAGGAAAATGACGGCCCTGGCGGCCTTTCGAACCTTGATTTCCTCAGAATCCAATTTTCTCCCATCGATTTCCAAACGACCAATTTCATTCATTCATTTCACGATCCTTTTTAGAAACGTCAACATTTTTTGATTGAACGGGGGGTATTTGAATCCGGGGTCAATCCAGTTTACGCTATGAAGGATGGCTTTGAGATGCGTGAACGTATCGAATCCTTTTTTCCCATGATAGGCTCCCATTCCCGAATTGCCAATTCCTCCAAATGGAAGATGATGGTTTGCTACATGCAAGACCGTGTCATTGATTGCCCCGCCACCAAAACTCAAACTGGAAATCACGGTGTCAATCGTCGTTCTCCGTTTGGAAAAACAATACAACGCAAGTGGTTTTTCGATCGAACGGATGATCGAAAACGCTTCCTCAAGGGAATCGAAAACCAAAATCGGTAAAAGGGGTCCGAAAATCTCTTCTTTCATCAACGGCGAATCAAGCGGCGGGTCGAAAATGAGCGTAAGCGGTCGTTTGCGGCATTCGCACGAGCCCTCCATGGCTACGATGTTTTTTTGACCTCCCAACAATCCGACTAGTCGATTCCAATGGTGATCGTTGATGATGGACGGATGGTCTTCCGATTCGACCCCCCGTGGAAAAAACGTTTGATAAGCAATCGTGATTTCTTTAACCAGGCGATCGCGGATCGACCGTTGGGCTAGAACATAATCCGGAGCGACACACGTTTGTCCACTGTTTATCACTTTTCCAAACACGATCCGCTTCGCGGCGATTTTCAAATCCGCGGTTTCATCGACGATGCAGGGGCTTTTCCCCCCGAGTTCAAGCGTGAGCGGCGTCAAATGTTTGGCACAATGCGCCATCACCAACTTTCCGATTGTCGGACTTCCCGTGAAAAAAACATAGTCAAATCGATGATCGATCAACAATTGGTTTCCATCTTGATGTTGCTCCGTCGCATGGATGTAATCGGAGGGAAATGTTTCCATGATGATTTTCTTGAGCAATTGAGTCGTGTGTTCGCAAGCGTGGGACAACTTGACAAATGCCGTGTTTCCGGCTGCGATCGCCGAAACGAGCGGAACAAACGTCAATTGAACGGGGTAGTTCCATGGTGATACGATAAGGACAACACCATATGGTTCGGGATAAATTTTGGATTTCCCGGGAAATGTGAAAAGGGTTGAAGGAACGCATCTTGGTTTCATCCACCGTCTCAAACGACGCTTTGCCAAATCGATTTCTTGATAGACCATTGCCAATTCGGACACGAATCCTTCGAAGCGACTTTTCCCAAGATCGATTTTCAACGCATCGAGAAGGTCATCTTCGTTCGATTTTAACATTTTCTTTAGTAGTTTGAGTTGTTGAATTCTGAAATCAAGGGTTCGTGTTGCGTTGGTTTGGAAAAACTTTCGTTGTTTGTCAATAATTGCTTGAACCACGATATCGCTCCTTCACCTTTTGCGATTTTGATTGTCTTTTTTATTTTCTTAATACTTTGCGAATGAACTCCTCGACCAAAAACGGGTCAAACTGCGTTCCTGCGTGTCTTCTAAGTTCTGCGATCGCCCATTCTTCATCCATCGCCTTCCGGAATGGACGCTCGTTCGTCATCGCATCGAATGCGTCGGCAATCGTCATCATTCGCGCCTCATAAGGGATTTTGTCTTTGATCAATCCTTTGGGGTAGCCGTTTCCATCCCATCGCTCGTGATGGGCGAGAATGATCTCCGACAAATCGGACAGTTCTTTTACCGTGCTTAAAATCCGGTATCCAATCTCAGGATGTCGTTTGATCTCGATCATTTCAAGATCGGTCAGTTTCCCCGGTTTTTCAAGAATTTTTTCATCAATGATGATTTTCCCGATGTCGTGAAGCAATCCCGCGTTCCCAAGTTCCTTTGTTTTTTCATCGGAAAAATTGAGTGCTTGGGCAAATTTTTCCAACAACAGCGAAACATTTTTGGAGTGAGACTCCTCGCGTTGGTTTTTTTTGAACAACGTTCCTAAAATGGTCTGAATCGTTTTGCTTCGCATGCTCGGACTTTCATACAATTTGTTTTTATACATGTTGTCTTCTGCACGTTTGATGATTTCCTCAAGATGGACAGACGGATAATCCCGCGTCGCCCACCCAAAGGAAATGGAAATTTCAACCCCTGAAACTTTCTCCTTGGAAAGAACTTTTTTCATTCGCTTGACCAGTTCATCCGTCTCGAAGTAATCAAAACGCGGAATTAAAACGATAAATTCATCGCCCCCGATTCGACAAACGGTCGCATGTTTGGGGGAGTTTTTAACAATCAATTGAGCGACTTTTTTCAACAAACGGTCGCCCTCATCGTGTCCGAATGAGTCATTGATCAATTTCAGGCCGTTGACATCGGACATCAAAATGGTCAAAGGAAGTGGCGTGTTGACCTCCAACCGTTTCAATTCTTCCTCGTAAAATCTTCGGTTCCAAATTCCCGTCAATTGGTCCTTGAAACTAAGGTCCGTCAGTTTTTCTTCCAGTCGTTTTCTCATGCTGATGTCCATGAAAATCAATGCGATTTGATTTTCGCGGGAACGATACATCAAAACCTCAAACGTTCCCTTGAACTCAGAAATTGTTTCCTCGAGCCGGTGGCTTTCACCCGTCAAGAGAACCCGTTCAAACCGTTTCAACCAAGAGGTGGCATGTTGTGGGAAGAGGGTAGAAAACGCCTTTCCGATGGCCTCTTCCTTTCTCAATCGAGCCATTCGACCGAAACTGTCGTTCATTTCCAACAAACGAAGATCATAAAGATTTTGCATTTCATCGAAAATGCCTTCGAACAATAGAAGTCCTTGTGACATTGTCGTCACGAGTGACTTGTATTTCACTTCGTTTTCGCTGACTTTTTGATATTGAATGCGAAGTTCCTCTTCCGTTTTTCGAAGCAATCCCACCGTTTTTTCCAACACTTCGTTGCTTCCTTGGAGGGTTTGATTTTGGGTTTGAAGACTATGATAAAACTCTTCGGTTTTCATCAAGAGAAGATTGACCTTGTCGCGCACCCCTCCGAACGGATCTTTTTTTGATTTCGGCAACCGAAACCCGATGTCTTCGTTTAGGTCAATACGAGCCACATCGCTTTCAATCTTGACCATCGGTTTCGTCAAATGCTTGCGTTGCCAAAGGAAGAAAAAGAATGTGACAATCAACATCCCAGCGATCGTGTATATGAATGTCGAATAAAGATGTTCGACATAATGGTTGTACTCCGCTTCCGGAATGAATGTTCCGAGGGTCCATTCGTTTTGGGGAATCGTATTGTAGACGATAAATCCGAGTTCATTGTTCAACGAAACTTTTTTGATTCCATTTTCTCCCGTGAAAAGGTTTTGATGGGAAATCCATGATATGGAGTTGAAGTTGGTCGATTGGATCGGTGGATTCAAATCCGCATTGTAGGTGTATGGAAAAATGGGATGAGCCAAAAAGTCTCCTTCCTCATCGATCAAAAACGAGTAACTCGAACTCGTCATTTTCGCTTCTTTGATGATTGAAAAGACGTTGTTGACGATCAAGTCCCCACCGATGACCCCGATCAATTCGTCTTGTGCGTTGTATAACGGTTGTGCAATGACCATGATGACATAATCGTTGGAGGAGTTGACAAAAGGGGCGGTGATGATTTGTGATTGTTGCGCCACCGCCTCGACATACCAAGGTCGCAATCGAACATCATATTCGGGATTCGCCAAATACGGATCGAATCCGCTGCCGTTGATCATCCGATTGTCGGGATACCCTAGATAAATGGAAAAAAAGTCCGGTTCGTTCGCCATTGTTCGCTGTAACAACCCCAATGTTTCGGCATCGCTCAAATCGGATACGGCAATCACGGATGCAAGGTCGCGAAGCACGTTCTTCTTTTGATCGATGTCTATTGAAATTAGTGTCTTCAGATGGGCGATGCTTTCAACGACATATCGTTCGTGTTCTTCCACGATTGAGTTTCGATAGACGATAAAGTTGGTGATCAAACCGATGAAAAACACCGTTGAAAATAAAACACCAAATAAATACTGACGATTAACGATTCGCCTCAACGTTCAATCCCTCCCTTCGATCACGAAACAACCCGGTTCCGACCGAGTTTTTTTGCTTGATATAGCTTATCATCCGCTCCTGCGATCAATTGATCCGAATCCATGATGCACCCTTTGCTCATCGTTTCAATTCCGAAGCTCATCGATAGCCGTATCGGTGTGTTTTGAAAGACGTAAGAATGCTCATGGATTTTTTGTCGAAGCGCTTCAGCAAACGTGGTTGCTTCTTCGGTTGTTGTGTTTGGGAGAAGGAACAAAAATTCCTCGCCCCCATATCGACAGGACCATCCAAGGTTGTCTTTCATCATCGATTGTATCAAAAGACCGATTTCCATTAAAACATGATCCCCTGCCAAATGACCGTGGGTATCGTTTATTTTTTTGAAAAAATCGATATCGCCAATCAACAACGACAATGGCCTTCTTTCGATCGCCGCTTTGGACAATTCGACAGGGAGTTTTTCACCAAGATAACGTTTGTTGAACAATCCGGTCAATGGGTCGGTCATCGCCAGAAGGTTCGCCTCATCAATCAG
>Ga0116204_1000097_pt1 | contig 39962 bp, 37 predicted proteins | sample LakKivwa52mmetaG_FD_94481 | JGI IMG/M metagenome (GOLD analysis project Ga0116204, IMG submission 94481) | Anoxic lake water microbial communities from Lake Kivu, Rwanda to study Microbial Dark Matter (Phase II) - Lake Kivu water 52m metaG | ecosystem: Environmental > Aquatic > Freshwater > Lake... | reverse complement strand
GGCCTGTAGACCTTTTCGGGCCAGTCCGCCTGAGAGACTTCCTCAAGAGCCACCGAGACGGCCATTTCGGGGCACTTTATGATCTCTACTACATCTTTGGCAATTGCTTCGGTCAGCTTCTGCTTTTGCTCCTCCGACCTTCCGGGGTAAAGCTTGACGATGACATGGGGGATATTCATGACCTCCCAGTGATTTGATTGCAACCGGTGTCCGGAGCGATTATGTGAATTGCATACATGTGATGTGGGAAAAAGACAAATTAAAAGTGAACTTTCGTGCCGCTCAAGGATTGAGCCGCCAGAGGGCTGCATTAAGGTACGTGGCAAAAGAGACCCAGAGCAGATAGGGGATGAGTAAGACAGCAGCAGGTTTCCTGATCCGCCAGAAAGAGACGAGGGTTGCCGCAATCGCCGCCCAGAGGAGAACGATGTCGATCAGGGCGAGCCCCACCTGATGGACGCCGAAAAAGATCCAAGACCAGGCCCCGTTGAGCGCCATCTGCGTCGCGAACAGAAGCAGCGGAATCTGTGCCGCCGGCAGTCCGGGGCGCAGCCAGACCAGCCAGGCGGAGACGCCCATCAGGATGTAGAGCAAAGTCCAGACGGGGCCGAAGACCCAGGCGGGCGGATTCAGCGGCGGTTTGGCAAGCTGGCGGTACCACTCCCCGGGCGGAAAGGCCGCTCCGGAGCCGCCGACGGCGAGGCATATCAGGATGAAAACGGCCAACATTCCATAAAGGCGCAAGGATTTCATCGGTCCTCCTTATCGGATCTTTTCATGAGGGAAACATTCGGTTGCCTGAGCGTTCCAGGCCGGGAAGGCGCCGCCGGTTTTGTTTTCCGGTCTGATTTCTGCCAGCGGTACCAGGATTTTTCATCCGTCAACTCCCGCAGGGCGTCTGCGGCGATCCAGCGGGCAGACTTTGCATCCCTCTTCTGGATCTCGCGGGCGGTTTCCACTGAGAGGCGGTTCAGGACAGGGTTCCGCTTGCCGATCTGGCGAAGGGCCCAGTTGACCGCCTTTTTCACGAAATTGCGGTCGTCGCCGGCCTCCCGGAGTATCATGGGGACACCAAGGGTACCCGTTGGGCTGATCCCGTAGCGGGCCATCCCGGCGACATTGGCCGGATTGGCCAGAGCTTCGAGAGTTTCAATTATTTGACTGTATGTCATTGTCATTCTTCTACAAGAGAGGTTTTGGCTTTTCGCCGGGATAGCCCTTCTAAACCGCTATGGGAATGACGTAAAAGAGGATGGAGAAGAAATGGAACGTGCTGCCGGCCAGGACGAAGAGATGCCAGACGGCATGGTGGTAAGGCAAGCGACGCCAGCCATAGAAAACGAGACCCAGGATGTAGGCGAGCCCTCCGGCGATGAGGGGCCGCGGATATTCACCAGCACGAAAGGGGTGTACGTCCCCGCGATCAAAAGAAAGATGGCCGCATGGTCGAGGACCCGCAGAACGGTTAAACCTGAATTCATCTTTGAAATAACTGTTGTTTCCCTTTCTTTCCGTATACGCCGTTCAAACAAAACGGTCGGTTCATTAACACCCAATTTCAAAAAAAACAAGTGAAAGCATCCAGTAAGCGCCTTTATAATTGACCCCACCACTCGGAACTGAATCGTTACCGGTAAGCAGGGAATGATGATCATGTCCATCACAGCAGATACCATGAAGAAACAGCGAAGCCTTGGTTTAAAGATGCCCAGATGATGAATCACTTCAAGAAGATCGACCATCCAGCCCTCAACGATCCGGGAAGGAGGTCCAGGGCGCCCGAGGCCTCGGAGACAGCAGTAAAGCCACAGGCCCGGCAATCGATCCGGCCCCGATTCTTGACGTAACATCCCCGTGTGACGGTGCCGTCGGGATCGACATTAACGAGAATATCATCGTGGCAGCGCCAGTCATTTCTAATCATGGCACTCAGACGCCCGGCGGAGTTGAGGATCGGAAAACCCTGTTTCTTCATTTCGATCACCTCTTTTAGAACAGCGCTCCGTTCAGTATCGGACAAGGCCAGAGGCGCCTCTCCCTGCCCATAGGGGTAGAAGAGCTGGACGGTCATGCCGGCGAATGCCCGTATGCTTTTCAGTTTTTCCAGAAGCGGCCGGATATCGTCTCGATTCTCCCGGTTTATCGTAAAATGAATGAAGAGACGGCTATGTCTCGATGCGTGGAGGTTCGACCAAACCTGGTCGAATGATCCGGAGCGCAGCCGGTCTTGGGATTCCTTCAGTCCGTCCAGGCTGACCCAGATGATGTCCGCCGGCACATCGAGAGGAAAGGTGCCGTTTGTGGTCACGGCAACCCGGGGAAAGCGCCCTTTGGCATAGTCGATCAAATCATACAGGTTATATCTGCCATTCTGCCACATGAGCGGCTCCCCACCTTCAAAAACGACAATCAGGGCGCCAAGGCGCTTCAATATGTCGAGTGAGGTGATGGCCGAGGTCCAGCTCATGTGGTCGCTTTCTTCTCCGACGCGACGATGAAACGGACAAGCGACACAGGCGAGGTTGCAGCGGTAGGTCAGTTTGAAATCGGCCAAAAGGGGAATCTTTTGCCTGAATATTTTCCGCCGGATGAAAAAAGTGGAAAATGCAGCAAGGCGGTCGATGGACGTCATAAAGCCGCTTCCTCCGGGAAGGTTTGCATCATCTCCAAAAGCTGTTCACCATCACGGATACTCATGGATTAAATCCTCCCATTGAATTGACAAGGCATTGTTTTTCAGGACAGGAGTATATAAAGCGCGTTTTTGTGTGTCAATCGAATACTGGACATGGAAATTGGACTCAGTCGAGGCCATACAGTAGATCCGCTGCTTGACATCTTACGTCGGATTATTTATTGGTAATGCCGGATTAGAGGAGATCATGGCCCGTGAAGCATATCGAAAAGACGACCAAAGAGATCCTGGCGGAAAAGATGGCCGCCAAAGAGCGAACCCCGCTTTACAATCCTGCCGCTCTTGAGATCATGCGCAAGCAATTCGATGACTGGATGCTCTCGACGGTGCGCGAAAAAGACCGCCGGGAATGGCTGAAGACGCCTCGGACGGTCCTGGGGTCGGATATCCCCCGGGAGATGCTCTACACGCCCCTGTCGCAACCGGATTTCGACTACCAGGAGGACCTCGGCAACTCGGGGCAGGCGCCCTTCACGAGGGGCATCCACGCCAACATGTACCGCGGCAGGGAATTCACGATGCGGCAGCTCACGGGCTTCGGGTCCCCCGAGGACACCAACAGCCGCATGAAATTCATGCTGGACCACGGCGCCACCGGAGCGAACATCCTCTTCGACATCCCCACGATCCAGATGTATGACTCCGACGATCCCCTCTCCCGGGGACAGGTAGGGATGTCCGGGGTGTGCATCGATTCCGTCGACGATATGGAGCTCCTTTTCAAAGACATCCGCCTGGACGAGATCACGGTCTCCATCGTCACCCATTATCCTTCCAACACCGCCATTCTCTTTCCCATGTTCCTGGCCCTTGCCGAAGAAAGAGGCATCCCATGGGAGAAGCTGCGGGGCAGCGTCCAGAACGACGCCACCCTCGAGGAGGTGATCCGCAGCGGCGCCGAATTCATCGCGCCGCGGGACTGCTTCCGGATCCAGTGCGACAACATCGAATTCATCAGGAAAAATGTTCCCCAATGGAATTTCATCACCCTCAACGGTTACAACCTGCGGGAGTTCGGGACGTCCGGCGTGACGGAAATGGCCGTCGCCGTGGCCAACGGAAGCGCCACGCTCAAGGAGATGATCCGCCGGGGATACGATGTGGATTCCGTCGCGTCCCGCCTGTCCTTCTTCTGGTCGCCGGCGAGCGATTTTTTCGAAGAGGTGTCCAGGCTCCGGGCCGTGCGCCGGCTCTGGTACAAGATTATGAAACACTGCTTTGGGGCAAAAGACCCCCGTTCCATGTGGATGCGCTGCCATGTCCAGACATCCGGCGTCTCCCTGGTTCAGCAGGAACCCCTGAACAATATCATCCGGGCGGCCTATCATGCCCTTTCCGCTATTCTGGGGGGCGCCCAGTCGCTGCACGTCGATTCCTACGACGAGGCTTACTCCGTCCCGACGGCGGAGGCGGCGCTGTTGTCGCTTCGGACCCAGCAGATTCTCCAGGAGGAGACGGGGATCATCGACGTGGTGGATCCCCTGGGCGGATCATATTACATTGAGACCCTGACCTCCGATATTGAAAAGAGGATACTCGATGAGGTGGATGAAATCGAACGCGGAGGAGGGTATGTGGCTTCTATCGAATCGGGACAGCTCCACCGGAAGATTTCCTCTTACTTCACCAACCAGCAGAAGGAGATCGAAAAAGGCGATATCGGGATCGTTGCTTACAACAGGTATCCTTCCGATGCGACGCCTCCCCCTATCAATGTGTTCCGTTATCCCGAAGGGGTGGAAGAGCGGCAGAAGGAAAGACTGGCAAGGCTCAGGCTCTGTCGTGACAATGAACGGGTGGGTGTTGCCCTGGCGGCCCTGAAAGAGGCCTGCCGGAAGAGAGAAAACATCCTTCCCTTCAGCGTCGCCTGCGCCCGGGCGCGCTGTACCGAAGGGGAGCTGTTCAAGGTCTTCAAAGAAGCTTTCGGGTTGTGGAAGCCGCCTGCCTTCTGGTAGCGGCGGTCGGAGCGGCAGGGAGGAACATCGTTGGCAAAGAAAATCAAGGTGCTTTTGGCAAAATTGGGTCTGGACGTGCATAATCGGGGGATCATCACCGTCGCCAAGGCGCTGGGAGATGCGGGGATGGAAGTGGTTTACATCGGGAACTCCCTCCCCGGGGTGATCGTCCAGACGGCGATCCAGGAAGACGTGGATGTGATCGGGGTCAGCTCCCTGGGCGGCGCCCATCTCACCCTCGGGAAGCCGCTGATCGAGATCGCCCGACAGGAACAGCTGACGGACAGCGTGGTTTTTGTGATCGGCGGAGTATTCCCCCCGGACGATACGCTCCGACTCAGAGAAAGCGGATACGATGCCGTCTTTACACCCGGCGCCACCCGCAGCGAGATCGTTCTCTCCATAGAGAGGCTGGTTTTAAATAGGTTTAAATAGGAGGTGAAATGCAATGAACGCGCAATGGCCCCCCGTATACGATCCAACCTACTTCCCGGCGCCCGAAGAGCCTTACTGGAACCGGAACCTCGAAACGATGGACCCCGAAGAGCGGGAAGCGAAAATCATCCTGCCCAAACTCCAGTCACAGCTCGCCTACGCTTACGCGAATTCATCTTTTTATAAAAAAAAATGGGACAAGGCCGGAATCAAACCGCAGGATATACGGTCGCTGAAAGATTTTGATCAGATCCCCTGCGTGATGAAGGAGGAGATACGCGAGGACCAGGCGGAATTCCCGCCTTTCGGGAGCAATCTGTGCGTGCCGAAAAAGGAGCTGGCCCGCGTCCAGGGAACGTCGGGGACGACGGGAAAGCCGACCGCCTTCGGGATCAGCCGGGGGGACATGGCCCGCATCGCCGAGGCGCACGCCCGGATCATGTGGGGTTTCGGGGTAAGGCAGAACGACATTGTTTTCATCGGCTCTTTCTTCAGCCTCTACTGGGGGAGTTGGGGGGCGCTGCTCGGAACGGAGCGCCTCGGCGCCATCGCGTTTCCTTTCGGTGCGGGCGTCCCGGGCCAGTCGGAAAGAGGCCTCGAATGGATGAAAGAGGTAAAACCAACGGTATTCTACGGCACGCCCTCGTATAGCCTTTACCTGGCGGAGAAAGCCCGGGCGATGGGAATCGATCCGAAGAAGGATTTCAATTTTCGCATCCTCTTCTTCTCGGGCGAGCCGGGCGCCGGGATCCCGTCGACGCGCAAACGCATCGAGGATTCCTACGGGGGGATTTGCATCGACAGCGGTTCCACCGCCGAAATGGCCCCCTGGATGACCGACGGCGAATGCGCCCATCGTCAAGGGATGCATCTCTGGCAGGATATCGTGTATGCGGAGCTGGTCGACCGTAAGACCCACCGAAAGGCGCCCTACGGTCAGGAAGGGGTGACCGTCTATACCCATCTGGAGCGGAACTCGCAGCCGATGATCCGATTCTGGGCCGGGGACATCTCGTATTGGGTGAACGATCCCTGTCCCTGCGGCCGCACCTATCCCCGTCTGCCGAAGGGAATCTACGGACGGGCGGACGACATGTTTGTGATCCGCGGCGAGAATGTCTATCCCAGCGCGATAGAAAATGTGATCCGCGGCATAGAGGGGCTGGGCGACGAGTTCCGCATTGTGATCACCCGGGAGAAGACCATGGACGAGATGATCGTCCAGGCAGAGCGATCACCCCAGGCCGATCCCGCGATCATGCCCGAATTGAAGCTAAGGCTGGCCGGAGAGCTGAAAGCGCGAGGCCTTCGGGCCGTTGTGGAGCTGATGGAACCGGGGACGCTGACGAGGACGGAATTCAAGGCAAGAAGGGTGATCGACCGGCGCCGCATCCACGACGAGATCACCGACCGGAAATAGGCGGTAACGACCCACATCAGCATCTTGACGGCATCGTAAAAAAATCTGCCTACGGCCTTTTTGAGATGCCGTCCCATTTGCACGACTTTTAAAGATTTTTTACGCGGCCGTCACCACTTCACGATTTCCACATGGGAAAGCGTCCGTCCGAGGATGTGCTCGCCGATCGTCTGAAAACGGTGGGGAACATCCGTCACGAAGAAGTGATGGTCGGGCAACCTCCGCCGAGGATTTTCCAGGCCGGCTTCGGCAAGGAGATTTGCTGTGATGGCGGCCATCGCCTCGGCGGAATCGATGAGCCGGATCTTGGGTCCCGCCACTTTCTGGAGGAGCGGCTTAATTCGTATGCCACGGCCGCCATCGTGTTGCAGGCGATGATGAGGAGCTTGACATTCCGGCGCAGGAGGAATTCCGTGATCTGCCTTGCATAGCCGGTGATCGTCTCCGCCGATTTAACCCCGTAAGGGACGCGGGCCGTGTCGCCGAAATAGAGGATTCCTTCAAAAGGGAGCCGCCATCAGGGCGCGGACGACGGTCAGGCCGCCGACGCCGGAATCGAAGACGCCGATGGGAGTTGAAGCGCCGGCCTGCACTTCGCCGGCGTTTGCCTTATTTACTGCCATGGAAGGGTTCCTTTCGCCGGGTCCCCTCGTAGAGTTCGTACTCCAGGAGCCGGCATTCGATTTCGCTGTTGTAGAAGACGATCCGCCTCTTTGTCCGGAGCCCTACCTGCTTCCCCAGGGCCGTGTTTCCGGTGAAGATATATCCCAGATAGCCACCGCACTTCTGCTTGAAGAAATCCCCGATCTCCCGGTAGAGGCCGGTCAGCTTCGAGATCTCGCCTGTCCGCTCGCCGTAGGGGGGATTGAGAATCACAACGCCGCCCCGCTCCGGAAGCGGTGTCCGGGCAAAAGGGCAGACAGTGAACGCGATGAGGTTCTCCACGCCTGCCGTCCGGGCGTTCTGACGCGCCGCAGCGACCGCCCGCGGGTCGATATCCGTGGCGATGATCTGTGCAGCGCTCTCCTTCTGCATCTCATGCGCCGCCGCACGGATCTTCCTCCAGGCGGCCGGATCGAACCCTTTGATGTGGATGAAGCCGTAGTTGCTCCGGAGGAGTCCCGGCGCCCTACCTTCGGCGAAGAGCGCCGCCTCGATCGCGAGCGTCCCGCTTCCGCACATCGGATTGACGAAGCCGGTCCGGCCTTTCCAGCCCGTTGCGAGAATCACCGCCGCCGCAAGGGTTTCCTGCATCGGGGCGGCGAGGGGGATCTTCCTGTAGCCGCGCCGGGAGAGGGGCTCGCCGGAAGTGTCGAGGTAGACGAGGGCATCGCTCCCCCTCCAGTAGACATGAACCACCGCCCGGTCGCGATCGGGTCCGGAGTCGGGCCGCAAGCCGCATCGCTCCACGAACCGGTCGACAATGGCGTCCTTCGCCTTGACATTGACAAACCGCCCATCGTTGATCGTCGGGGTGTCCGCCGTCGATGTCACACAGAGGTAGGCATGCGCCCCGCTTTCGTACAGAAGCTCCTCCCAGGGGATCTTCCGGATGCCGGCATAGAGTCCCGCCGGATTCTCCGCGTTGAAGGCCTCGATAAGATAGAGGACCCGATGACCCGTCCTGATATGGAGGTTCAGGCGCATCGTATCGGCGAGCGTCCCCTCCGTTTCGACAGCCGCCTCCCCTTCCGCAAGAATGCAAAAGCCGAGCGCGCGGACCTCCTCGGCAAGCCAGGGGACGATCCCTTTCGGGCAGGTGATGAGAATTTTCTTTTTCTCGATCCACGGGTTCATAGACATGCGTTTTGTCTAACACAGGCTTGGTGAAATGCAAAGGAAAGAAGATGTGACATATCAAGGCAACAAGGGATGTCAAGACAATATTACGAGTAAAATACTTTCCCTCCATGCGAAGATATGGCATACTCATACCGGCAGAAACGGAAAATTCGTCGTCTCGGGTAGGGATAAATGGCAAGGGCTATTCTGGATCATGTGTATAAGAAATTCGGGCGGTAAAGGATATCAAAAAGGGATCGGGGTGCTGCTCGTTTTGCTCCTCGGCCTCTGGGGAGGGAAAATGACGGAGTGCGCTTACTCACAAACGGTTCCGGATAAAGGTAACCTCTGGCGGGGGGAATATCCCGTTTTCGTCACCGCCCACCGCGGCTTTTCCGGCAAAGCGCCGGAGAACACCCTGGCCGCCTTCCGGGCGGCCATCGACGCCGGGTGTGATATGATCGAACTGGATGTCCATCTCTCCCGGGACAATCAGGTGGTGGTGATTCACGACGACACGTTGGAGAGGACCACGAACGGCAGGGGAAACGTGGCCGATCAGACCTGGGCGGAGTTGAAGCGGCTGGATGCCGGTTCCTGGTTCGATCCCCGGTTTTCCGGCGAACGGATACCGGCCCTGGCGGAGGTCCTGTTGATGGCCCGCAACAGGATTCTCGTCAATATCGAACTAAAAAAAGGGAAAAATTTTCCGTATACCATGGAGGAGCTTGCCGATCGTACGCTCCGCGAGGTCGAAACGGCGGGCATGTCGGATCAGGTGCTCTTCTCTTCCTTTGATCCCGCCGCCATCGACCGGATCAGGGAGAGGAATCCTCTCCTCCCGGTGGCACTGATCACAAATAAACCCTGGGTGAAACCCGAGGAGGCCGGCGGAGGCAAACTGTACCCCACCCTCAACTGCCGGATCGACGTTCTGAATGAGGGGAATATTCGTCTGGCTCATGCGGGGAGAATCCGGATCCATGCCTGGACAGTAAACGCACAGGAAGAGATGAAAAAAGCCATCGCCCTCGGCGTCGACGGGATCATCACCAACTTCCCGGACCGACTCATCCGCCTCCTGCAGGAGAAATAAAAGGTTCATCAAATTTCCCGGATATTGACGCCGTTATACTTGATTTCATGATCCAATTTCCTCTTTTTCTTTTTTTGGAAATGGGGTAGGGTTGCACGAAAGTCTGGAGAAAACCAGCTGGGTATATTAATCGTTGGGATCTGGAAAGGAAATGAGAATAATAAAGGAAAATTACCAACGCATAACAGATGACAGGCGTTCATTCGATATTCGCTTCTGGCAATCCCAGGGTGATCGTGTCATTTTTGAGGCAGTTTCGGAAATGCTGCATGATTATTTCATGATTCGAGGCAAAGATGCTGACGAGCTCCGACTTCAGAGAACTGTTGAAAATTTTCGAAAAGCATAACATTCGCTATCTTGTTGTGGGCGGCTACGCAGTAATGAAATACAGCGAGCCGCGATTCACGAAAGATATTGATATACTGATCGCGACTGACCAAGAGAATGCAAATTCTGTGTATGCGGCGCTGAAGGAATTTGGGGCGCCACTGACAAATCTTACCCCGGATGACTTCACCCACAAGGATTATTTCTATCAAATGGGGAGACCACCGTTGCGGGTCGATATTATGATGTCGATTCCAGGAATCGAGTTTGAGGAGACATGGGAAAACCGTGAAGTGTTTGAATTGGATGACCTTAAGATTCCTTTCATTTCACGATCCGACCTTATCCGGGCAAAAGAAGCGAGCGGAAGGCCGCAAGACAAGATCGATATCGATAAGCTCAAGGAAGCCGAGCAATTGGATGCACTCGACGAGGAATAGCGCGCTGCTTCGCTTTGCGCCATTCCTCGCGAGTGATCCTTGCCGTGAGATGATGGAAAAGGATGAAAGAGATCTACTTCACGCGGGAGTCGATTCGCGGGAAATCCCTGGAGATGCTCGAGTCTGTGCAGGAAATGCGGCATCGGCAGCCCCTGGTCGGCGAGCATTGCGCCCTTCTGGTCCTGGATGTGCAGAACTATTTTTTCAGCGAGACCTCGCATGCCTTTATTCCCTCTGCCGCGGCGATCGTCGACGGCGTCAACCGCCTGAGCAGAGCATTTGGGGCAAGAGGGCTGCCGGTGATCATGACGCGGCATATCAATACGCCGGAAGATGCAGGCAGGATGTCGATGTGGTGGCGGGGGGTCATTGCCGAAGCCGATCCCTTGAGTCGGCTGATCGATGAATTGGATACCGGCGGCGCGGTTGTCCTGAAAAAGAGTCAGTACGATGCGTTCCACAAAACCCCGCTGGCGGACATATTGAGGGAAAAGGGGGTCCGTCAGATCGTAATCAGCGGCGTCATGACCCACCTCTGCTGCGAGACGACCGCCCGCAGCGGTTTCGTCAGGGGTTTTGACGTTTTCTTTGCCGTCGACGGCACGGCGACCTACAACGAGGCCTTTCACCGGGCGACGCTGCTGAATCTTTCGCATGGCTTTGCCGTGCCGATCCTTATCGAAGAGATCCTGTCGGGGATATAAGACGATGAAAAGGGAAGCGGTTTCGATTATCGGCGCCGGACCGGCCGGCATTGCCGCGGCCATCCAGCTCAAACGCAGCGGGATGGCCCCCCTTGTCGTGGAGAAGGAGCGCGTGGGCGGCCTGTTGAAAAACGCCTATTGGGTGGAGAACTATCCGGGCTTTCCCGGCGGGATTGCCGGTATTGATCTCGTTTCGCTCTTAGAGAGGCAACTGGCGGGTCACGGCCTGGAGGTTTTATTTGAAGAAGTGATACACGTTGAGCTTGACGGCGATGCCTTTTGTGTGGAAACTACAATGAGGCGCTGGATGTCTCTGATCGTCATCGTTGCCTCGGGAACGAAGCCGCGAAAGATGCCGGACGTCGCCCTGCGCCCGGGGGCCGAGGAGCGGATTTTTTACGACATGTATCCGCTTCGCGACGTCGCCGGGAAGAAAATCGCGATCGTCGGGGCGGGGGATGCTGCCTTCGATTATGCCCTGAATCTCGGGAGAAATAACGATATACTCATCCTGAGTCGGTCGGAGAAGTCGCGGTGCCTGCCGCTGCTCAGAGAGCGCGCAGCCCGATCACCGCGGATTACGGTCCTGAACGGGACGATTGTCCGACGAATCGCCGTAAGTCCGGAAGGGCTGCATATCGAGAGTGTGTGGCGGGAAAAACAGACCTGTGATCATTGCGATTTCCTGGTCTTTGCCATCGGCAGGGAGCCGCAGCTCGACTTCCTTTCGGAAACCGTGAGGAAGCGGCGGCGGGAACTGGAGGAAAGCGGTCGTCTCTATCGGATCGGCGATGTCCATAACGGTCTTTTCCGGCAGACGGCTATTGCCGTCGGCGACGGGGTAAAAGCGGCGATGCGGATCATCAAAAAGCAGGAGGAAAGCGATACATGAAGATTGTGGCGTCGACGGGAACGGATGACATCGCCCGTGTCTATATTGCCGACTTCGGAGACGGCAGGCTTGTGGAGTTTGTGGAATCCGTGCAACCGCCGCTTCCGCGACGGGAAAAATGGGTCCTGATCGTTTCGACGCTCTTCGGATGCCCGGTCGGATGCCTGATGTGCGACGCTGGTCATGCCTATCGGGGGAAATTATCGAAGGCGGATCTCTTTGCCCAGATCGATTTCCTGGTGAAGAAGCGGTTTCCGGACGGGAATATCGCCGTCGATAAATTCAAGATCCAGTTTGCCCGGATGGGCGAACCCGCTTTAAACAGCGAGGTGCTCGCTGTTCTCGAAGAACTGCCGGACCGCTACAGGGCGCCGGGATTGATCGCTTCCCTCTCCACGGTTGCGCCTGCCGGGACGGAGTCCTTCTTCGAGAAGCTCCTCGATATAAAGAACAGCAAATATCCGGACGGGCGGTTCCAGTTTCAGTTTTCCATCCACACCACCGATGAAAACCTCCGGGACAAGCTGGTTCCGATCAGGAAATGGTCCTTTGCCGAGATGGCACGCTACGGCGAGCGATTTTATAAAGGGGGAGACCGAAAGATCTCCCTGAATTTTGCCCTGGCAGCCGAGATGCAGGTGGCGCCCGGCGCCCTGGTCCGGTATTTCGATCCGGCGCATTTCCTGATCAAGATCACGCCGCTCAATCCGACGTATCAGGCCGGTGAAAACGGTTTGACGTCCTACCTCGATCCATACCTCCCGGGGGGAAAAGACGCCCTGATCGACTCGCTGCGCAGCGCCGGGTATGACGTGCTCGTCAGCATCGGCGAGGTCGAGGAAAACCTGATCGGGAGCAACTGCGGACAGTACGTCCTCAAGCATATGAGCAGCCAAAGGCCGATCCGGGGCGGATATTCATACGCGATAGAGCGGCCTGCATAGGGATTCCGGAGGTCTGAACGGTCACGGAAACAATGAAGGATGAATACATGGTCTCGGGCGATGGGCGCAAGCCGCGATTGATCACGCCGCTGAAGACATGCGAAACGCATTCGCACATTTACGGACCGGCGGACAAGTACCTTCGATTCCCCGGCAGGAAACCAAGCTACGGCGCATCCATCGAGGCTTACGAAACCATGCTCGACCGCCTGGGGATAGAGCGGTGCGTTATCGTGCAACCCTCCCTGTACAGCACGGAAAACCGCTGCACGCTCGACGCAATTGCCCATTTCGGGCAGTCCCGCGCGCGCGGCGTCGCGGTGACCCAAAAAGACGTTAGTCGAAGCGAACTTCAGCAACTGCACGATGCCGGGATCCGCGGGTTGCGATTCTATCTTATCGTCGACGACTTCGTGATGGGCGACGCCCCGGAAATGGCCAGACGGATCGCGCCTCTTGGCTGGCATCTCCAGGTTCAGGACCGGGGTAACTGGCTTCCCGAGGCGATCCCGATCCTCGAAAAGCTTCCCGTCGACATCGTGATCGACCACGTCGGGCGGACCCCGCCGGAAAACGGCGTCAACGATCCGGGTTTCAAGGCGCTCCTGCGCTTCATGGAAACCGGCCGGTGCTGGGTCAAAATCTCCGCCCCGTACCTGGCGAGCATCGACGGGCCGCCCCGCTACGCCGACGTCGGCGACAAGGTCCGGGCCCTCATATCCGTGCGGCCTGACCGCCTGGTGTGGGCGGCGAACTGGCCGCATCCCAACCACACGCCGGGCAACAAACCCGAAGAGGCGGATTGTCTCGACGTCCTTCTCGACTGGGCGCCCGATACGGCCGTCCGGAACGCCATCCTGGCCGACAACCCGGGGACCCTTTATGGATTTGATACCGGATCGAAGTGCGGGGTCAAGTCTTTAAATTTACGAAGTGAAAAGAGACTCTCCTCACCTTTAGGGCATCTTGGCGCGGCGGGGCAGCCTTGAAGACGAGAGGTTCGAACCAACGCAATCGGACGGCCATGCCGGGCAGCGGTATTCGTCATCGAGGCCCCCTTGGTGAACGGGACGATGACGAACCGCCTCCCCCCCGGGAGAGGACGGCTTCGCGCCCCACGACCGCCTCCTCCCTCCGAACTTGCAATAGTTATTTTGTGATAACTTCTTTATTTATAATCATGATAACCTGACTTTTCAAGGGTCGCAATCCTGTCATCAAGGTCAGGATGCGTTGCAAAGAGCGCTTTCAGTCCACTTCGTTTAGAGCCGGAGATCCCAAAAGCGGCAAGCTTGTCAGGCAGATGGGGCTGGCGTACGGATGCCTTCAAGGCTTCAAGCGCTCCTATCATGGGGTTTTTGCCAACTAACGTTGCAGCGCCGCTGTCTGCCCTGTATTCGCGCTTTCTTGAGAAGTAAAAGACGATTATCGAGGCTAAAACGGCAAGGACTATCTCGGCAATAATCGTTGCAATCCAGAAGGCAGGACCGTGTCCCTTTTCATTCTTAAACACAACCCTGTCAACGGTATGTCCTATGACGCGGGACAGAAATAGCACAAAGGTGTTCACCACGCCCTGAATCAGCGCCAGTGTAATCATATCGCCGTTGGCCGCATGGGCCACCTCATGGGCAAGAACGGCCTTCACCTTTTCCCTGTCCATCTTCCTGAGAAGTCCCGATGATACGGCAACCAGGGACTTGTTCCTGCTCATCCCGGTTGCAAAGGCATTCATGTCATCCGAGGGAAAAATGGCGACCTCCGGCATTCCTATATTTGACTTTACCGCCAGTTCTGATACGGCCCTTATAAGCCACCTTTCTGTCTCATTTACAGGGTTTTTTATTACCTGCGCACCGGAAATTCTCTTTGCCGTCCATTTGGATAAGGCAAGACTGATAAATGAGCCGCCCATACCGAACACCAGTGCAAATATGAGCAACGACTGGTAGTTAAGTCCGTATGCTGTTAGATACGGCTCCACACCAAAAACCCTCATCGCTGCGCTTAAGACGATCAGAATGGCGAAGTTTGTAATTATAAAATAAATGATTCTGCGCATTTTTACCTCCTTTTCCATTCAATTCCGCACGATTATAACATGCCCCGCAGTAGATGTCCATTATGGTTTCGTTCCACAGCGCCTTGGGTCTGCTTGGGATGATCCTCCGGGGCGGGGCTCTACGCCGAGGCGTATCCCCTGATGAAGGGAACGGTCCTGACCTGGGAGACTTCGGGAAGATTACCCTGCTGGCCGCTTTTAGGATCAACCGCTGGATCGTCATTGTCATCCTGGTTGCGGCATTTATCGCCCTCTTTGAGCCGGTTCGAGAAGAAGGGGCTGTAATCTCCCGCATCCCCTTCACCAGGTGTCCAGACAGGCCGCAATCTCCTCCAGGCCGGAGATGATTCGGGGTCCGAGCCTGTAGATGGCTTCCCCGATGAAAAAAACCCTTCCCGAACGGACGGCATCGAGCGTCGAGAGTCTCTCGATCAGGGGCTTCGTCCGTTCTTCCATCCCGCGACCCCTCCCGAAAAACAGGGCATCGGGCCCCAGGCGGATGAGCTCCTCGAGGGAATATTTTGGATAGCTTATTTCCCCCGCGGCGATATTATCGATCCCCAAAATCGTAAAGGTGTCGTCGATGGTGGTCCCTTTTCCGGCTGCAATCAGGGGCGTCGGCTGAACGATGAAGATTGCCCTTCTCGCCCTTGGTCGTGATGCCGTCGCTTTCCCTTCTCCGATCCGGCGGATATGCGTTTCGATCCAATCAGCCTTCCGATCGGCCGCGGTCCCGATCCCGAGAATCCTGCCCATGGCCCGGATCTCTTGCGGCAATTCCTCGATTCGTCTGGCCTTGAAGGTATAAGTCTTGATTCCCAGGGATCTCAAGCGGCGCTCCACAATCTGCGGATTGCCGTCTTCGGTCATGACCACCCAATCGGGGCGCAGTGAGACAATGGCTTCCAGGGAAGGGTTGGCAAAACCGCCGATCTTGGGTTTGGCCCTGGCGCCGGGCGGATAATCGCAGTAATCGGTTACGGCCGCGATCCGGTTTTCGACGCCGAGGTCGTAAAGAATCTCGGTCAGGTTGGGCGCCAGGGAAACGATCCTTCCCGGGAAAGCGGCCGCGGCCGCGGCCGGTAGCAGCAGGGCGACAAGCCCTCCCAGCAGATAAACGATCCTTGTCAACCAGGGCAGAAAAACGAATCGGTTCCTGAATTTCACACGGGCATTGAGAAACACGCCCCCTCCTTCACCGGCGGTCATCCCAGGCGGAATATTCGTTTAATACAAACCGGACCGCAACCTCTACCGACATCGCCACGGCCCGCCCCTCCTTTCGGCCCGGTTCGAATCGCCACGTCCCGACGGCTTCCAGGGCCGCCCGGTCCAGAATGTCATGACCGGCGGAACGTTTGATTCCCACCTGACCAACTCGACCATCGGCGAGAACTTCGACAAACAGGACCACCACTCCCTGATAGCCCCGCAGCCGCGCCAGCGGAGGATAGGCGGGGCGGGCATTGTCTCCGTACCGGGGAGCCAAGTCTGCGTCCTTCGGGGACCGTGCGCCGCTCCCCTCCTGACGGGTTTTCCCCGTTCCATCTTGCCGGGAGGCAGGTGTGCCTGCGCCAGTCCCCACCGAGCCAGCCCCCACCGAGAAATCTCCGCCTCCTCGTCGGGCGGCGGCGCTGCCTGCGCCATTGCTTTCCGATAGTCCTCCGCCTCCCGGCACGAGGACCGGCGACGTCTGAGTAGCCGCCGCCGGGGAAGCCGGCGCCGAAAATGCGCCTGCGTCGTGTCCCTTTCCGGGCCGTTCAGCGGGCGGCAGGATGTCCGCAGGGGGATTCCTGCCTTCTTTTTCCGCCGGTTCCGCCGGCGCAACAGGCGCCGGGACCTCTCGAGGAGGGGTCACCACCGGGGCGGTCCTGTCCGCTGCCAGCCGTTTGCGACCGGGCAAGGCCTCGGTCTTCCCCGCAACGGCGTGATTTCCCGAAACGAGGAAGGCCATGAAAAAACTTTCCCTAAGAGGATGAACATCCCTCTGAACGAACCCGGACGCGAAGGACAGAAGCATTGTCAGCAAAGCGATATGCAGCGCAGCCGAAACAATCAAGGCAAGAGCGAGTCCCTTTTCCCCGGCACGCAGACGGGTCATTTCCTCGATATTTTCGCTATGTGAATAGGTCTGCGACATCCCCGCCCACATCCCTTAGAATTCAAACGAGATTCCACACTTGAACGTTCTTCCCGGCATCGGATAATAGGCCTGCGGTGAAAATGCGGTTTCCTTTACGCCGATCATGGCGTACTTTTTGTCGCTCAGGTTATCCACACCGATAAAAGCCGAAATCTTGTAACGGTCCAATTGGGGACGATAGAACAGAAAAAGGTTATAAATCTGATAAGCAGAAAGTTTTTCCCCATTATTGTCTTTGTCCCCGCTCAGATAAGCGTCGCCGACGAACCGAATCTCAGGCCGCAGAACGAAGGCGGCGGGCAGATACCATTCCGCACCCAGTTTGATGGTCTGATTGGGAACCAGGGGCAGTTCCTTGCCATTATACTGTCCCGCCTCAAACGTGGCCTTGTGATAGGTATAGCTGCCGTAAATCTTGAACCATTTCTCCCAGAGATAGGAAAACGTCCCTTCAGCCCCCTCATGGCGGGTCTTGTCCAGATTCTCATTTCTGTTGGTTATGCCGTTCCAGGCAATCTCGTTTTCCATGTCAATACGGAACAGTGTCAGACCGACCGTAAGATTCTTCAAGGGATTCAGAGAGGTTCCCAGTTCCACGGTCTTGGCCGTCTCCTTTTCCAGATCGGCCAGAAAACCGTTCCCCCAGCCATAGTATGAGGCCTGCTCGTCGATGAACGGCAAACGGTAAGCCGTGGCATATCGGGCAAACACCTTGGATTTTTGACCGACCAGCCAGGTGAGTCCCGCTTCGTGGGCATCTCCCTGGTGCTTTTTTTTCGTATCGAAATCGACCTTACCGGGAAGCGTGATGCTGTTCCCCTTGATGGTCGACTCTTCCCACCGGTAACCAGCGCTCAGAATCAACGACTCGACGAGATGAAATTCATCGCGGAGATAATACCCGGCGGTTTGCCTTTCCAGATCGACCACGCTGAGCTTCGCGGACCTCTCCCGGTTTGCGTACCGGTCCATCTTGAAGGGTTCGAGGTAATAATCGACGCCGGCCGTCAACTTGTTGGCGCGTCCGAAAATCTTCTTCTCCAGGATGTATTTTGGGGTCACAGCATACGTACGGATCGAATAGCTGTTGAAAGAGTTCCATGAGGCGTAATTGGTCTCCGCCTCCTTGATTCCGGCGGAAAAGCCGACCTCGGCGCGGCCCAAATCGCCCAGAATCGAATCGATCCGAAAACGCAGCTCGGTCTGCCGGTCCCCTCCGTCATCATCGGAACTGGCCGAAGTCCAATAGGTCGGTCTGGCGGGCTGATACTGCCGGCGATCCATCGCCATTTCCGCCTCGGTGAGGCTCCCGGGCAGCTCATATCGGGTCTTGTTGAAGGATGCCCCCATGGACAAACCGAGGTAGTCGCTGGCGTCATAGGTCAGATCCAGACCCGCCCCCTGGGAGGAGACCGTCGAGCGGTCCCGGTATCCGGAAGAGAAATAATTCTCTCCGCTGACGGCGTAAGACCATTTCTTTTCCGAACCGCTCACCGCGATCTTCTCATCGTGGAGTCCGTAGCTTCCGGCGACGGCGGAGGCATGAAATACCGGTTTCCCTTCTCCTTTTCTCGTGATGATGTTGATCACTCCGGCCACGGCGGAATCGCCGTAGAGGACGCTGCCCGCGCCCCGGACGATTTCGATCCTTTCCACCTGGCTCAGGGGAACCTGAAACCAGTTGACGGAGGCCATATCCGGCCGGTTCATCCTTCTTCCGTTGAGCTGAATCTGGACCTTGCCGTAAGGGTTGTCGCCGCCCATCCCCCGCAGATCGATGACGGAAAGGGGCTCATGGCCGCTGTACGATCGGAATTGAATCCCCTCCTGCCGCTCCAGGATCTCCACCAGGTTCGTCGCCCCGGAGTCCCGGATCTCCTTTTCCGTGATGACCGTGACATTGGCCGGCACCTTCCGGACCTCCTCCCGGTCCCGTGTCGCCGTCACGACCACCTCATGAAGGACCGCGGTCCTGCCTGCGTCATCGGGCGGCGCGCCGGCGAAAGCGGAGGGCGTCACATTCAATAAAACCAATGCTAAAAAACCAAAACGCAGAATTCTCGAAACCCGCATCATTTTCTCCTCCTTCTTTTCCTCTCGAAAAGTTGGTGTCTTCATCCGCCGGTCAAATATCCTGGCTCGCGGCTCATGTCTTCTCTCCGTGCCTTCCCGGTCCTTCTGAGAACCAGTGGCTTCCTTCGGATGTCGTTCCGCTTACAGTTGCGGGGCAGCGCCGGATTCCCACCGGCTTCCCTGACTCGGCGAATGGCTGCCGAGAAGGGAAACCCTCGGCAGTCCGGTTAAAGGGTGATGGTCAACAACGACGCTGACCCCGTATATTTCCCTGATGTGTGATTCGGTAATGACCTCCCCGGGACGTCCCAGGCAGTGGAGCCGCCCCTCCTGCAGCAGGGCGATCCTGTCGCAGTAAAGCGCCGCCAGATTCATATCGTGCGTGACGGAGACGACGGTGAGGCCCGCGCTGCGGCTGAGCGACCGGATCAGATCGAATGTGCGGATCTGGTGGGCGATGTCGAGGGAGGAGGTGGGTTCATCCAGGAGGATCACCTCCGGTTCCTGCGCCAGAGCCCTGGCGATCAACACCCTCTGCCTCTCACCCCCGCTCAGGGTCTCCATGAGGCGCGCAGCGAGGAGAAGAATCTCCGTCGCCTCCATGGCTGACCGGGCGACGGCAAGATCCTTTTCCGATTCAAAAGCGAAACGGCTGAGATGGGGGGTCCTCCCCATCAGGACAACTTCTTCCACCGTCAGGGGAAATACCCATGACGCCCCCTGGGGAACCACCGCGACCAGCCGCGCCAGTTCCATTCGCTTCATTGTACCGGGGGCGATGCCTTTGAGGCGGATTTCGCCCTCGCAAGGCAACCGTATCCCGTCGATCAGGTTCAGGAGTGTGGATTTTCCGGAGCCGTTCGGCCCCAGGATCCCGAAGAACTCCCCTTTTTCCACCGTCAGGGTGACATCCTGAAGCACCCGCTTTTCGCCGTATTTAAAACCGATCCGCTCCAGTTCAAGGATAGGCATCATTCAAGCCGACCTCTTCATCAGATAGGCAAAATAGGGGGCGCCGCAGAGGGCCGTGACCACCCCGACCGGCAGCTCTGCGGGGGCCAGGACAATGCGGGCGATCGTATCGGCGGCCATCAGGAATGCGCCGCCGAACAGCAGAGAGGCCGGAAGCAGCAACCGGTGATCGGACCCGAAGAGCATCCGCACGATATGGGGAACCATGAGACCTACGAAGCCGATGATGCCGCTGACGGAAACGGCCGCCCCTGTCACCAGCGAAGCGGAAATGAGCAGGAGCATCCGCGTCCTCTTCACCGAAATCCCTAACTGGAGGGCCGTCTCCTCGCCGGTGAGGATCACATTGAGATCGCGGGCGTGGAGGAACATCACGGCAAAACCGGCGACCAAAAACAGGGCCGCCAGGAGAATGTCTTTTTCTCCCGCCATCGCCAGATCCCCCATCAGCCAGAAGATGACGCTGTGGATCTGCTCGCCGCTGGTGATGGAGACGAGAAACATGATGAGCGCCGAGAAAAAGGCGTTGACGATGATCCCGGCCAGCAGGGTGCTGTCCGTCCGTCGGTCGCCGGTCACGCCGGAAAGCCCCCATACGAGCAGGATGGAGAGGAGCCCGCCGGTAAAGGCCAGGCCGGGGATGCCGAAGGGAAGGGCGCCGAGGCCGGTGACAATCGCGACAATGGCGCCCACGGCGGCGCCGCCGGAAACGCCGAGAACAAAGGGATCGGCCAGCGGGTTGCGCAGCAGACCCTGAAAGACGACTCCCGCGCACGACAGGGCAGCGCCGACCAGGCCGGCCAAGAGTATCCTGGGGATCCGGATCGAATAAAGGATCGTCCGCTCCGCCCCGGTCAGGGGATCGGATACACCCGGGAAATGGACGGCAGCGAGAATGCCCTTGAAGACAGCGGCAATCCCGATCGGAGCGGGACCCGTCACAAGGGAAAGGACAGAAACGCCGGCCAGAAAAGCCAGCAACAAGAGACAAACCCTGAAAATTCTGATCAGGGTCAGATGGGACACCGGATGGGGCAAGACCTTCCTCCCGCGAGTATGCTTCCGGTGGATAGGTTTTCCGGCTTCGGGCCGCCTACTCGCCCGCCTTCCCCTCGCGATTCCCTCGCGAGAGTGGCTTTTCGGGCTTTCGTTCCCTTCACGGCTGCGGGGCAGCGGGGGAATCTCACCCCCCTTCCACACATCCACCTCGATCTTTTATTACGGGAACATTTATAAAAGAAACTGCGGTTTGTCAAGCCGCATTTTTCGGTTTTCAAATGGTTCATGTTCAAATGGTTGATGTCCCCGTTGCCAATATCTCGAATTATTCGGAGATAAGAATTTCTTGACAAACATGGCACACCATCATAGCCTTCCCCGTGTAAAGTAAAAATGAGGTTCATCCAGGAGTCATCGCCATGAACGTCAATTCCGGGGATAACAAAAAATCACGCATCACATTATGGATCGCGGGGATTGTTCTTGTTCCGTCGGCCGTTTTTATCCTCTACACATGGCTAACGCTGACGTGGAGTTTTTCGAGCGGTGAACGGACCGGTTATATCCAGAAATTGTCAAAAAGCGGCTGGATCTGTAAAACCTGGGAGGGCGAAATGGCGATGGTGACCATGCCCGGAGCCATCCCGGACAAGTTCCTGTTCAGTGTGCGTGACGACAACGTGGCAAAGCGCATCAATACTTTTGCCGGCAAAAGGGTGTCCCTCGTTTATGAACAGCATAAGGGTATACCGACGAGCTGCTTCGGAGAAACGGAATATTTTATCGTCGACATCAAGGCCATAGAATAGGAAAAGACAGTCATGTCTTCCGCAGCTTCTGCATCACGATCACCAGGGTGAACAACGCGATCCCGATATAATCGAACAGTGGCTTGGGATAAACCAGAAGCAGGCCGGCCAGGATGAGCGTCAAGCGTTCGAACAGGTTTGTTTTCTTGAACAGCCAGTTTTGCATCCCGCCCGCAAGCGCGGCGATGCCGATCATTGCAGTGATGCTCACCACCGCAATCCCAACCCAGTCGGCCCGGGCAAGGGTCTTGAACGAGCCGGTCAGCAGCAAGCCCTGACCGGAGGGGTCGAGAACGAACATGAACGGCACCAGGAAGGCAGGCATCGTGTACTTCCAGGATTGCAGCGTTGTCTTGTAGGGATCTCCGCCGGTAATCGCCGCCGCTGCAAACGGGGAAAGCGCTGTCGGCGGCGACACTTCGGAGAGCACCGCGTAGTAGAAGATGAACATGTGCGCTGCAAAATCAGGGACGCCGAGCAGGATCAGCGCGGGCGCGGCGATGACCGCGCAGATGATGTAGCTTGCGGTTACCGGCACGGCGAGACCGACGATCCAGACGATTCCCGAAGTGAAGATCGCGGTGAGCAGGAGTTTGAGGTCGTGCAAGAGGGCCGGGGTATTTATGGCGCCAAACGCAACGAAAAGATTGACCAGAACACGGCTCCCCGAATCCGCATAGTTGAGCACGATTGCGCTGAATTTGAGGCCGAGGCCCGTGAGCGTGACGACGCCGACGATGATCCCCGCGGCGGCGCAGGTGGCCGCGACGTTGAGCATGCCGACCGAGCCGCCCTCGAGGGCTTTGATGAACTTGGACTGGAAGAAACCCTTGAGAACCGGCTCGCGGCCATGCAAAAAGTCGTAGGAGATCAGCGCGCAATCCCGATGCAGAAAGCTCGTCACGAAGGCGACCGCGGTCGCCCAGAAAACCGCCATCATCGGCGAATAGCCGAGGAGCATGAAAAAGATGATCGAAACCAGCGACAGGAAATGAAAGCCGAAATTGCGGGTGAGAGTCCAGAGTTTCTGTTGCTTCCCCGGCGGCGCCCCGTGCGTGCCGAACTTGCGCGTGTCGATCTCGACCATCAGGAATATCCCGAAGTAGTACAGGATGGTCGGGATCGTCGCCATCAGGATGACGTCAAGGTAGGAGATCTTGAGGAATTCGGCGATCAGGAAAGCCGCGGCCCCGAGGACCGGAGGCGAGAGGATCGCACCCAGTCCGCCGGCGGCGAGCAGCCCGCCGGCCGGGTCCTTGGCGTAGCCCGCCTGGGCGAGCATCGGATAGGCGCCCGCGCCCAGGGTCACCGTCGGGGCGACCCCGGAGCCCGACGGCCCGCCGAGCAGGAACGAGGCCAGCACCACGGTGCGGCCCGCGCTGCTGTGTTTCCCACCCATCGCCGCAAAGGAAAAGTCGATGTAGAACTTGCCGGCGCCGGAAAACTGGAGGAACGCGCCGTAGATCGTAAACAGGATGATGAGCGATGAGGAGACATCCACGGCCACGCCGAAGATGCCTTCCAGCGTCATGTACATGTGGCCGGTGAGCCGTGAGATGTCATAGCCGCGGTGCGTCCAGGGCTCCGGCAGATACGGGCCGACCATCGCGTAGACGATGAACAGCACCACGACGAAAGGCATGACCCAGCCCGAGGTCCGGCGAGCCGCTTCCAGGATCAGCACGATCAGCGCCACGCCGAAAATCTGGTCCCACATCAGTGGATCCGTCGCACGATCGCCGAACTCGTCTCCCCCATGGATCATGTAGGCAATAATCACCACACTCAGGAGGGCGGCGACAACGTCCCACCACATGATGCGGTGGCGAAAACGTTGGAACATCGGGAAGAGCAAAAACGCCAGGAACAGCGTAAAACCGACGTGCACCGGGCGCAGCACCTGCGCCGACACGATCCCGTAAGCCGTATAGAGGTGAAACAGAGACATGATCACGGCGAAGGCCGTGAGGCCCGCCGCAAGCCAGCCGCTGAACTTGTGGGTTTTTCCCTCTTCTTCTTCGATGAATTCCTCGGCCTTTTTCAGGGCCTCTTCGCTGATGACGACCTCTTCGGCCACCGGTGTGTCATTCTCTGTCATGGCTCTTCCCTATGCAATACACCCCGTATACAGCAAACCCCGTCGCCGGCCCTCTCCTGTATAGATGAGGGCCGCGCGGGGCCGGCGATTTGCGTTTCTTAGCGATGAAGTTGACAGACGATTCCTATTTCAGCTTGATCCCCTTCTCGGCGAAATACTTGATCGCGCCGGGGTGGTAAGAGATAGGCGAATGGTCGTTGGTCTGGTACCGGTAATCGAAGTTCAGCGCTTCCCTGTGGACGGCGACCAACTCGTCCTTCTTGTCGAACATCGTCTTGACGATGTTGTAAGCGACCTGGTTGGACATCTTTTCGTGCACGACAAGGATATTCCAGACGGTCGCGACCTTGTTGGGGGTCTCCTGCCCCGGGTAGCTCTTTGCCGGGATCGCATCCTGGACATACAGCGGCCCGTATTTTCGATTCATCGCGTCCACGACTTCCGAATGGTCGACCATCTGGATCTTGACTCCGGGTGTCGCGCCGAGGTCGGTGACGGCGGCCGTCGGGATTCCGCCGACCCAGAAGAAGGCGTCGATCTTTCCGTCCTTGACGGCGTTGACCGATTCGGCGACGCCGAGCCTGTCGCGTTTAAGGTCCTTGTCCTTGTCGAGACCAGCCGCTTCGATCACGCGGAATGCCATCACCTCGGTGGCGCTGCCCGGCGAACCGGTCGATACGCGCTTTCCCTTGAGATCGGACATCTTCTTGATGCCGGTGCTTTCGATCGTCACCACGTGCATGCGATTCGGATAAAGCACCATCAGCGTGCGGATCGGAATTTTCCCGCTCTTGAACTTATCTTCACCCTGGAGGGCAGTCAGGGCTGCGTCCACCATCACGAGTCCGACATCCGATTTGCCCGTTCCGATCAATTGAAGGTTTGCGACAGAGCCGCCGGTCACCTCCGCCGTCGCCTGCATTCCCGGTACATAATTGGACAGGACGTTGGCCATGCCGCCCCCCATCGGGTAATACACACCGCCGGTGCCGCCGGTGCCGATCGAGATATTGATTTTCTCCTGCGCCGGAGCGACGCCCGCCAGCAACACAAAAATCAGTACCGCCACGCTTCCGATCATTCGTTTCATGTTTCCCCCCTTGTTGTATGGCATTCCGCCATTTGATGACCTGGCTCAATTCATTGAACCGCACGATGGACAAAAACAGACGTTTTGTAATGGTATGTTACGAATAACTTCCCTGCAAGTCAACCGTTTTCTTGCACAATGTCAAGAGCAAATAGAATTGTCCGGTTTTGTAGCAAATGAATTGTCCGCTTTTTCTGTTCTTCGAGGGAGAGCTAATTTGAGAACAGGAGGTGAGCGGCGGATGTGCGCTTTCCTCCTGGAAGCAGATCGCCCGCGGCACGGTGCTACTGAATCTTTTTTGTTACGTCCGGCCAGTAGGGATCTCTCAGTTTTTTCTTCTCGATCTTACCCGAGCCGGTCTTGGGTAATCCAGAGATAAAATCGATCGACTTTGGCGCTTTATATCTGGCTATTCTCTCCTTACAGAAACCGATCAGTTCCTCCTCCGTCGCCTCACGGCCGGGTTTTAAAACCACAATACCTTTGACCGCTTCTCCCCATTTTTCATCGGGGACTCCCACGACGGCACACTCCAGAACGGCAGGGTGCAGGTAAAGTGCGTTTTCCACTTCTGTAGAATACACATTCTCCCCGCCGGTGACGATCATGTCTTTCCGGCGATCGACGATCGTCACGTAACCCTCATCATCCATGACCGCCATATCGCCCGTATAAAGCCAGCCGTTCCTGATCGCCCGCGTCGTTTCTTCCGGCAGCCGCCAGTAACCGGGTGTGACGGTATCGCCCCGGACAATGATTTCCCCGACTTCCTTTTCATCTTTTCTGATCTGACGGCCGTCATCGGTCACCACCTTCAGTTCCGTGGCGATGAACTCCCGGCCCGTCTTTGATTTGAATCGCAGCTGCTCCTCGGGCGATCTCTCCACCAGATGCCCCTTGAGGATGGAAAGGGTCAGATAGGGGCTGGTCTCGGTCATCCCGTACGTCTGGATGTAGTCGCACTGGAAGGTGTCCACAATCCTCCTCACCACTTCAGGGGCAATGGGGGCGCCGCCGCTCAGCAGCACCCGCAGCCGGCTGTAATCATGGTCCTTCACACCGGAATGATTCACCAGCATGTTGAGCATCGTGGGGATGAGATTCGTCAGGGTGACCTTTTCCCTTTCGATGGCGGCCAGGACCGTCGGCGGATCGAACTCGCCCACCAGCACGTGGGTCCCGCCGACCCAGGTAATGGCCCAGGTTGCCCAGGCGTCCGCCAGGTGAAACAGGGGCGCCGCATGAAGCCAGACGTCCCGGTCCGTGAGGTGCAACTCCGCGATGGTCCCCAATGCATGCACAGTGACGTTCTTGTGGGTCAGCATCACCCCTTTCGGGCGACCGGTCGTCCCGCTGGTATAGTAAATCTGGGCGATGTCTGCCTCTGTGACTTCGGCTTCGGGAACCCGCGCCGAAACTGCCGACACGATCTCCTCATAACGCAGATCCCGCCCCCCCTCCGGAAGGTCATCCTTCGAGTCGCCGGTCCAGACGATCTTTTCCACAGTCGGAAGATCGGTGCGGATCTGTTCGACGATCGACCTGAACCGGGGATCGGCAACCAGCACCCTGACGCCGGCATCGTTCATGATCAGGGCAAGCTCCCCGGCGGACAGCCGGTAGTTGAGAGGTACTGCCGCCGCTCCTCTCAGGGCAATCGCATAATAAGCCTCCAGAAAACAGTGACAATTGGGATGGAGGATGGCAATCCGGTCGCCCTTTTCCATTCCCTCTTCGCTTAAATAATGAGAGAAACGGCTGAGGCGTCCGAAAAATTCCCCATAGGTCCACCGTCTGCCGCCGCAGACGATCGCCTTTTTTTCGGGGAAGAACTGGCAAGCTTTTCTCAGGGTGTCGGCGAGAAGCATCTTATGACCTCACGTTCATTTTTTGTGACCGGGAGCGCAACCCGCAAGCCCCGCCTTGCGGGCGGGGTTAAGGGGCGCAATAAAAAACGGATCGCATCCTTGCCGGGAAGCCCCGCCCTAGGGCGGGTAGCTTCAATTTCAGTATAAAGGGGATTGAGCCTGCCTGTCAACGGGATTTGTACTCAGATCTCCCCCCCTCGGCAACATTTATTTGAGGCAATGCGCTGGGCACGACGGCGATGGATATTTTCATTTTCTTACTGTATAATCCCTGCCCGTGACCGACGGCAACCGCTGCAGGATAATATACCTTCATGGATGGGGGAGGAGGAAAAAGGCAATTGGGAGAGATGAATACAAATATGGTTCTGGTAGGATTTCTGGTCATGCTCGTCTGCCAGGACATCGTTGCCGTCAAGGCGTTTAAAAAAAGTGTGCGAGAAGGGCTCTTGTGCGCCATCATACCGGGCTACCTTCTCCTTTACGGCAGCCGGGACGAGAATCGACAGATGAAGCCCCTGGTCGGCTGGCTGGTCGGGCTGGTGATCCTGCTGACGGGATTCATGCGTTAACGGTTGAGAAGGCAAACAGGAGGTGACGGTATGAAAGGGAAGGACGTCGATTATTTTGTCGCGTTGTACGATGTGGCCAGGGTGATCAATGCCTCCCTGGATCTCTCGAAGGTCTTGGAGAAGATCGTGCAATGCGTCGTCAAGGCGATGGGCGTCAAGGCAAGCAGCATCCGCCTCCTCGATTCCCGCGGCCGGATGCTGGCGCTTGGCGCCGCAAAAGGCCTGTCGAAGGGATATGTTCATAAGGGGCCGATTCTTGTCGAGGAAAGCGGCCTCGACCGCAAGGTCCTCAAAGGTCGGTCCGTCTGGCTCAAGAATGCCCAGACGGCGAAAGATTTCCAGTATGGCGCCATGGCGAAGGCGGAGGGGATTAAATCCGTCCTTGTCGTCCCCCTGATACTGGAGAAGAAGGCGATCGGCGTCCTCCGCGTCTATACGGACAAAATCCGCAAATTCCGCGATGATGAGCTCAAGTTCCTCAAGGCGGTGGCCAACCTGAGCGCGATTGCCCTGGACAACGCCCGTATGCACGAGACGCTCCAGACCCGGTGCGATCTGATGGCGGCGCACAAATACCGCATCGATGACAACTAAAAGGAGGACCTTATGATTCGCCTTGGCATCAATGGTTTTGGCCGGATCGGTCGACAGGTTCTGAAGGCCATCCTCACCCGATATCCCGAGTCTCTCCAGGTCGTGGCGGTCAATGACCTCTTCGATGTGGCAACGAACGCCCATCTGTTTAAATACGACACGAACTACGGCTGCTTTTCGGGGGAGGTCAGAGTGAAGAAGGACAGTTTCATCATCGACGGCCGATCCGTTAAGAATCTGGCCTACCGCGATCCAGCGGCCATTCCCTGGGACGACGTGGGGGTCGATATCGTGATCGAGAGCACCGGTCTGTTTCTGACCGGTCCGAAGGCGGCCGCCCATCTCCAGGCCGGGGCCAAAAAGGTCATCATCAGCGCCCCCGCCAAGGAAGAGGACATGACGGTCGTGATGGGGGTCAATCACAAGAGCTATCTGCCGAAGAAGCATCATATCGTCTCCAACGCTTCTTGCACGACCAACTGCCTGGCCCCGCCGGTCATGGTCGTCCACAAGGCGTTCGGCATCGAGAAAGGGATGATGACGACGGTCCACTCCTACACAAACGATCAGCGCATCCTCGATCTGCCTCACAAGGATCTCCGGCGCGCCCGGGCCGCCGCGATGAACATCATCCCGACGACGACCGGCGCCGCCCGGGCCCTCTCGCTTGTGATTCCCGATCTGGCCGGCAGGTTCGACGGCTACTCGCTCCGCGTTCCGACGCCGACGGTCTCCATCGTCGATTTCGTGGCGGAACTCCAGACCAAAACGACGACCGAGGCGCTCCGGGCGGTGCTCTGTCAGGCCGCCCGGAAGCAGCTCAAGGGGATTATGGCCTGTGAAAAGTCTCCCCTGGTGTCGATGGACTTCAAGGGGAATGCCCACTCTTCCATCGTGGATGTGGAGTTCACCCAGGTGCTTCGCGGCAACATGGCGAAGGTGGTGGCCTGGTATGACAATGAGTGGGGGTATTCCTGCCGGGTGGCGGATCTGGCCCATTACATGGGGGAGAAGGGATTCGGGTAAAGGTCTTAACAGATGAAAAAAGTCAGGATACTGGTCATCGACGACGACGACGTGGCCTGCGAATTTCTCCAGGAGGCGCTTCTGCGCGCCGGCTATGATGTCGATGCCTTCACTTCCGCGCAGGATGCCCTCAGGGAGGAGCTCTCGCGCTATGACATCCTTCTTTCCGACATCCGGATGCCGGATATCGACGGTCTGCAGTTCCTCAGAGCGGTGCATCAGAAGTGGCCGCAGCTCCCCGTGATCCTGATGACGGCCTTCGGTTCGCTGGAGACGACGATGGAGGCGCTTCGGCTGGGCGCCTGGGACTACATCAGCAAGCCGTTCTCGCCGGAGGCGATCCGCACGATGGTCCAGAAAGTGCTCGATGTCCGCGATCTCCAGCAGCACTGGATCCAGGGTCAACCGGAAGACCAGCAGGAGCCGCACTTCATCGGCTCCTCAGCGGTGATGGTCGACTTCTACAAGCAGATCGCCCGGGTGGCCGACGCCTCGGCAAGCGTCCTGATCAGCGGGGAGAGCGGGACCGGCAAAGAACTGACGGCCCGCTCCCTCCATCTGTTGAGCGCCCGGCGCGGTAAGCCTTTTCTGACGGTCAACTGCGGCGCCATTCCGGAGACCCTCCTCGAGTCGGAGCTCTTCGGGTACGAACGGGGGGCCTTCACCGGGGCCGATCGCATGCATCCGGGACTCCTCGAGGCGGCCCAGCACGGCACCATTTTCCTCGATGAGATCTCCGAGATGTCGTCGTCGCTCCAAGGGAAGCTGCTCCGGTTCATGCAGAACGGCGAGGTCAGGCGGCTCGGCGGTCACGAGGCGAGGCATGTGGGCGTCCGGGTGGTCGCGGCGGTAAACCGGGATATCGACGAGGAGGCCAAGGCCGGCCGGTTCCGATCCGATCTCCTCTATCGCTTTGTCGTCCGCCTCCATGTGCCGCCGCTTCGGGCGCATAAACAAGACCTCCCGCAGCTCATCGAATCGTTCCTGAAAAAATGGGGATATCCCACGGTCCGTATTTCGGATGAGGCGATGGAATTGCTCATGTCCTACGACTGGCCCGGGAACGTACGCGAGCTGGAAAACGTCCTTCGGCAGACGCTGCTCCTCTCTCCTTTTACCGTTATTCTCCCCGAGAATCTTCCCGGGAAATTGGCCCCCCCCATAAGCGAGGGGACGCCGCCCCTGTCGCCGCTCGAAACGGCGGAGCGGCAGCAGATCCTCCGCGCCCTGGAGCATATGGCCTGGAACCAGAGTCAGGCCGCCCAACGGCTGGGAATCGACCGGAAGACACTGCGGACAAAGATCCAGCGTTACGGTCTGAGTAATAAATAATAAATAATAAATAGGGACAGCTCCCTATTAATTTACACAGGATAAATAGGGAGCTGTCCCTATTTATTATCCTGCTGCCGGAAAGGTGATGACAATCTCTGTTCCCTCACCGGCCTGGCTCTCAATGGCGATTCGTCCCCCGTGGATTTTGACGATGTCCTGAACGATGGCCAGCCCCAGCCCCCGCAGGCCCTCCTCCTGATGGGTACTGAAAAACGGTTCACAGACCCTCTCCATCAGCTCCGGCGGGATGCCCCTGCCGGTGTCCTGAACCCTGAGAGACACCTCCCGCCGATTCGAATCGGCGTAAGCGGAAACCGTGATCTGTCCGCCTTCCGGCATCGCCTCCATGGCATTCTGAATCAGATTGAACAGGGCGGTCTGTAAGCGATGGCGGTCCGCTTTGATCTGCGGGATCTGTTCATCGAGACGGACGTGCAGCTCGATCCCGGCCTTCTGCATGAGGGGGTCGACGAGGGTGAGTGTCTCGCTCAGGAGATCCGGGACTCTGACCGCCTCGAAATGGGGTTCCGGCGGGCGGGTGGCTAACCGGACATTCTGGATGACGGCATTGAGCCGCTGGGTCTGCTGAACAATCAGCTCTAACTTGCGTGCCGCATCCGGCGGCCAGTCCCCCCTTTCCAGGAGAAGATTGGCCAGGCCGGCTATGGAGTGGAGCGGTGTCCCGAGGTCATGGGCCAGCGTGGCGGTGAGGTAACCCATGGCGGAGAGCTGTTGGAGCTGATTGACCTGTCTCTGGAGCTGGACAACCCTGAGGGTTGCCTCCTGGACCCGGTCTTCCAGGCTCCGCGTGAGCTCCTGATTTCTGGCGAGGACCTGCTCGATCTCCTGGGCCATTGAATTGAAGTGCTCCGCGAGGTATCCCCATTCGTCCCGGCGTTTGATCGGGATCCGCTTTACATACTGTCCCGTCTGAAATTCATCGATCGTTCGGACGATGACGCCAAGCGGTCCGCCGATGAGCCAGCGGTAGCTGACGGCGAGGACCAGGAGGATAACGAGCAGAAGCGCAAATGTGCTGATGACCAAAAGGCGCTGCGCCTGGGAGAGAATATCAACATTCACCCGGCTGAAGGTGATCACCCCCACGACGAACTGAGTCGCCCGTGACTTCTCGGATATGACGGGGTAGAGCAGCCCCACGGCCGGACCATCTACGGTCTGCAGGCGGGTATTATAAGGTTTGCGAGCCGCCGCCACTGAGCTGACAAGGCTTTCCGGCCATTCGTACGCGACCCGGCTGGCGCCAGCGATGTATTCAATGTAGTCGATGTCGTAATTGACGACAGTGAAGATGTCGATGCGGGCGAGGCGCACGTCGGTCTGGACCTGTTCCTTCAAAGCGATGTCGAGCGCGGAGAGCCCCAGACCGGTCGGAAAACGCTGATAATAGGTGCTGACCGTCTCGGCGACGCTGGAAATGCGCTTCCTCTGCTGTTCAATGAGAATCTGTTCCAGAGCCTGGATCTGAACCCATCCCCAGACGGCCATTGTAACGGCCAGGGCGAGGACGGTCATGATCATCAGGCGGGTGCGCAAGGTCATGCATCACTCCTTATGAAGGCGCTTCGACATCCCGCATCAGCCTTCACCGATGCATTATAGATCGGTATGGGGACAAAATGCACGCAGCGATTTTGGGAGTGATTGACTGGGAGGTAAGGAAAGGCATTTCTTCAGGGGTATCAAACAAAGAAATGGGGTACGGGAATGAATCCTGTACCCCATTGCAGCTCAATATGGGAAAATGAATTACTTCTTCGGCTCGGCCTTCTTCTCGTCCGCCTTTGCCTTTGTGTCGGCCTTCTTCTCGTCCGTCTTTGCCTTCGTGTCGGCCTTCTTCTCGTCCGTCTTTGCCTTCGTGTCGGCTGCCTTTGCCTTCGTGTCGGCCTTCTTCTTGGCCGCCTTTGCCTCCGTGTCGGCCTTCTTCTTGGCCGCCTTTTCATCCGTGGAGGCCTTCGTGTCGGCTGCCTTTGCCTTTGTGTCAGCCTTCGTGTCGGCTGCCTTTTCCTTTGTTTCAGCCTTCGTGTCGGCCTTTTTCGCGTCCGTCTCGGCCTTCTTTTCAACCTTCGCGGCACCAGCCGCTGCGGCATCCTTCTTCGGCTCGCCTGCGATTGCGGACGTCGTGAACAAGAAAACCAATGCGATTGCCCATACCATGAAACGTTTCATCTTCATTCCTCCTCGTTAATGTGGTTTATACCATTTCCACCGCTTGGCCGGCAACCGGCCAATTACGGCGAAACACCCATATCACCCCGACCGCCAACGGCCGAGGGTAAAAACTTTACATACTAAGGCTATTTTGTGACCGGCGCCGTTTTGGGCTCGACCGGTTTAACCGACTTCGGGGCGTCCTTCTTCGACTTCTCAACAGCCGTCTTTTTTGCCGGTGCAACCCGGATCAGGATATTCCGACCGTCCTTTACGCGATAACTGACTTTGATCTGATCGCCCACTTTTATAGAAGTGAAGGGATTCTCCAGTATGAATTCCATGGTCTCCACTTTTCCCTTCATCGTTCGTTCGATCCCCAGTTCCGTATTGGATACCGCAATCACTTTGCCGGCTGTGCTCATCTCCGGCACACGCGGTGGAGGAGGCGAAACGGCCGGCGGTTTCTCAGCGGCAAAAACCAGGGCAAAACTCAAGATCATCACGCCTGCCGCTGCTATCAGAAAACGTTTCATTCCAAGAGTCATCCTTTCACCCGGTCTTACCGATTGTCCGCTGTATAAGCAAAGCTTATGCCACATCGCGACTATGACATTCGATTTACCCATTGTATGAAAAACAGGGGGTTTTTTCTTCAGAAGGCGGACGGTCGGAGTCTTGCACCCGGTTGTTTGGGGAAATATTCCCCTGTTCCTGGGGAATATTTCCCCAAACTTTTCACGAGGCGTCCATTTCGATCAGGCAGGTTTTTTCATGATCATTTTTATGGCGCCGGGGACGATCGAAAGCTCTGCCGGCAGAGTCCCAGGCTGTTCACCGTCGATATCCAGGAGGACCCGCTGCTCCGAGGAGGCGACCACCTTTTTCCCGGTCTGCATGGCGACCTGGCGGATACGCTTAATGCCCCCGAGATAAAGTTTGGGGAGGTGCCAGAAGACCAGGGGAAGGCGCATCGCACCGATCACGGTGACATGGAAGAGCCCGTCATCGGTCACGGCGTCGGGGGCGACGAGCATCCCGCCGCCATGGTAGCGACCGTTGGCAATGGCGATATTGAGCACGTCCACAGTCTGTTCTTCCCCATCATCCACGCGGATGCGAACACGCTTCTTCCCGTATGCGAAAAGAGAAACCAGCGTCCCCCAGATAAAGGTGAGGAATGGCCCGCAGGCTTTGCTCGTGCGGTTCACCCGGTCCACAACCTCGCCTCCGAGGCCGAAGCTGGCGATATTGTGGAAGTATCTGGTACAGGTGTTTCCCTGATGATCGCGGTAGCGGATGCGGCCGAGATCGATCGTGTGGGTATGGTCCTCCCGGATGGTGTCAAGGGAGGCTTCCAGGCCTGCAGGAATGGGCATGGTCCGGCAGAAATCACAACCGGTTCCGTTGGGGAGAAACCCGAGGACGGCGTCCTTGCGGAGGGGGGCGTTTTCATCGAAAAAGCCGTTGACCACCTCGTTGAGCGTGCCGTCGCCGCCGACGCAGATGACCCGGTCGACGCCTTTGAAGAGGTGCTCCCGGGTGATCCGGGTGGCATCTCCCGGGCCGCCGGTCAGGCAGGTTTCGAAAGAACCAAGGAGGTCCCTCGCCCTATTTCCGATCCGGGGCCATTCTTTTCCCGTCGATCCATTTCCCGCATGAGGATTCACAATAAAGACAGTTTTTTTATAATTCACGTCCACCTCCCCCGCCTTTGGATGGTTGTTAGGAAAGGAACCGTGTGGCAAACTTGGGGGGGAACTATACCACAGACGTTCCCATAGCGATAGTGAAAATAAGCAAAGAAATTGCTTTCCGGACCTCTTTCTGATATCCATCTGCGGCATACGGGTGGCGTGTTGCTCCCTATGGCCAAATCAGATGAATAGTGAAGGTTCGATGACCCAGGACTGCAGCAGACTTAAATTCATTTCCGCCTTTTTCTTCTTTCCCATGCGCGCTTTTTTGGAGCGGCTGGGGATTCGCTACAATATCTCCAGCATCGCCAACGCCTATTACCGGGAGGATTTCGACCGGATACCGGCGACGGAAAAGGCGGTGGTCCTTCCCCACTGCCTGATCGGCGAAGAATGCAAGGCCCGTTTCTCCAAGGATGAAGGGGTCCTCTGCGTCAAATGCAAGAACTGCCGCTGCGGTGAAATCCGCACCCTCTGCGAGGAAAAGGGTTGGCAATTCTATATCTCGCCCAGCACGAACTTCACAAAACGCCTCGTCCAGCGAAAGAAGATCCGGGCCGCTGTCGGGGGGGCGTGCGATTTCGAGATCGAAAAGGGGATCCGGTCGACGCCGATCACACTCAAAGGGGTCCGTCTGAAGCGAAAAAAGGTTATCCCCCAGGTCATCCTGACCGCCCGGTATGACTGTCTGCAGAACGACATCGACTGGGAGCTTCTGAAGCAAATCATCCTCGAAGGGGCCGGCGGCGCTATGGAGTGGAGCGGTGGTCGATGTGCTGAACCATAGCAGCCAGGCTGGCCGTGAGACCATTGCGAGACTTGGAAATCATGTCCCGAGAGCATTCATTGGACCGGGGGCGCAACAAAAGAGCTTGCTTCCTTACCGGGAATTTCCGCCCCTTCGGAAAATAGGGACAGCTCCCTATTTTTTTAATGAAGAATAGGGAGCTGTCCCTATTTTCCGTTGAGCGGAGCGAGGAGGTGCAGGGTCGAAAAATGTCCAGCGTACGCAGGGGGCATGATTTCCAAATCTCTCGCCGCGTGATCGTCGTCGGCGCGGGCGCGAGCGGGCTGATGGCCGCCGGGCGGGCCGCGGAGAAGGGCGCATGCGTCCTTCTCCTGGAAAAGACCGACGGACCGGGAAAGAAGATTCTGATCAGCGGAAAAAGCCGCTGCAACCTGACGAACGCCCGAGGCCTCGGCGATTTTATCTCTATGTACGGCCCGAACGGCCGGTTTCTCCACAGCGCCTTTCGCCGCTTCTTCCGGGACGACCTCCTCGCCTTTCTTGGGCGCTACGGGGTCGGGACCAAGGTCGAACGCGGAGGACGGATCTTTCCCGTTTCCGACGACTCGGCGGATGTCGTGAGGGCCTTTCAGCGATACTCGAATGAGCAGCTCGTTGAGGTCCATACGGGTGCAGATGTGACAGGGATCGCCCTCCGCGATGGCCGTATCGAAGGGGTCCGGACGGAGAAAGGTCCGATTTCAGCCCGCGCCGTCATCCTCGCGACCGGCGGCGCGACCTGGCCGGCGACCGGCTCCACCGGCGACGGGTACCGGATTGCGGCCACCCTCGGCCATACCGTGACCAAACTCCGACCGGCCCTTGTGCCGCTTGTCGTTGCGGAGGTCGAACGGGCCAGGTCGATGCAGGGGGTGAGCCTCCGAAACGTCCGCCTGACCGCCTTTCGCGGCGAGGCGGCGACCATCGATCCCGCCCTGACTCCGGCAAAGGATATCGGTCGCGGACTCGATACGAAAAGGAGGCGCTCATCGGTCATCGAGAGCCGGATGGGGGAGATGCTCTTCACCCACTTCGGGGTCGGCGGCCCGATCACACTCTTAATGAGCCTTTCCATCATTGATGCTCTTGCGGAAGGACCGGTCAGCGTCTCGATCGACCTCAAACCCGCCCTGGGTGTGGATGCGCTCCGCGCCCGTCTCCAGGGCGACTTCGACCGGTCCGGGAAAAGGGGCTTCCGCAATCTCCTGGCGGGACTCCTTCCCCGAAAGATGATCGAGCCGTTTATCGAGATGACCGGCATCCCCCCGGAGCGGCCCGGTCATCAGATCACCGCCGGGGAGCGGGAGCGGCTCCTTTTCCTCCTCAAGTCGCTCCGGTTCAATATCAAAGGCCCCCTCCCCCTGACCTCGGCGATCGTCACGGCCGGCGGGGTATCACTGAAAGAGATCGATCCCCGGACGATGGCCTCCCGTCTTGTTCCCGGTCTTTTTTTCTGCGGCGAGGTGATGGATATCGACGCCGATACGGGGGGCTACAACCTTCAGGCGGCCTTCTCCACCGGCTTCGTCGCCGGGGAAGAGGCCGCGGCGATGGTTCAGGGCTTTTAAGGACTTATGTTTGCTTGATGATTCGCCGAATATCTGGTAACCTTCTATGCCGAAAGAGAAGACGGATCATGAATGTTCCTCAAGCGATCATTGAACTGGTCGAACGGTTTCAGGAAAACCTCGCCTCATACACCTCCGGCGCTTACAACGAGACCCAGCTCCGCCGGGAGTTCATCGATCCTCTCTTTCGGGTGCTGGGCTGGGATCTGGACAATATCGCCGGAAACGCCGAGGCTTACAAGGACGTGATCCACGAGGACGCGATCCGGATTGGCGGCGCGATGAAGGCCCCGGACTACTGCTTCCGCATCGGCGGGACGCGGAAGTTCTTTGTGGAGGCGAAAAAGCCCGCCGTCCGCATCGCCGAGGACGCCGCCCCCGTCTACCAGCTCCGCCGCTATGCCTGGTCCGCCGCGCTGCCCCTCTCCATCCTCACGAATTTCGAAGAGTTCGCCGTTTACGACTGCCGGATCAAGCCGGACCAGAACGACCGGCCCGCGACAGCCCGGATTCTGTTCTTCAATTTCCGCGACTACGCCGCCCGCTGGGATGAGATCGCCGCTGTTTTCGCTAAGGAGGCCGTACTCAAAGGGGTCTTCGACCGTTACGCCGAATCGACCCGCTTGAAGAAAGGCACTGCCGGTGTGGACGAGGCCTTTCTCCGGGAGATCGAATCCTGGCGGGATCTTCTGGCCCGGACCATCGCGCTCCGAAACCCCGCCTTGAGCCAGCGGGAGCTGAACACGGCGGTGACGCTGACGATCAACCGGATCATCTTTCTTCGGATCTGCGAGGACCGGGGGATCGAGCCCTACGGCCAGCTCCAGGGGCTCCTCAATGGCCCGGGCGTATATAAACGTCTCATCGAGATCTTCTACCGGGCCGACGACCGGTACAACTCCGGCCTGTTTCATTTCCGGCAGGAGCAGGGGCGCACCGCGCCGCCGGATCGACTCACGCTGGACCTCGCCATCGACGACAAGGCGTTGAAAGAGATCTTTCAGGGTCTCTATTACCCCGACTCCCCTTATGAGTTCTCCGTTCTTCCCGCCGACATCCTCGGCCGGGTGTACGAGCAGTTCCTCGGCAAGGTCATCCGCCTCACCGCCGGCCACCAGGCGAAGGTGGAGGACAAACCGGAGGTGAAAAAGGCGGGCGGCGTCTTCTACACCCCAAAATATATCGTCGAGGAAACGGTCGGCCGCCTTCTCAAAGGCCGGACAATCGCCCAGGCCGACCGGCTTCGGATCCTCGATCCCGCCTGCGGCTCCGGCTCGTTCCTGATCCAGGCCTACCAATGCCTCCTCGACGGGTACCGGGACCTCTATGTGGCAAGCGGACCGGAGAAGCGGGCGAGGGGGCGAAAGCCGGTCCTCTATCAGGCCGCCGGTGGCGAGTGGCGGCTGACCACCTCGGAACGCAAGCGCATTCTGCTGAACAGCATCTACGGCGTGGACATCGACCCCCAGGCTGTCGAAGTGACGAAGCTCTCGCTCCTCCTCAAGGTCCTGGAGGGGGAAAGCGGCGAGACCCTCACGAACCAGATCAAGCTCTTCCAGGAGCGCGCCCTCCCCGACCTCTCCGGGAACATCCGCTGCGGCAACTCGCTGATCGGTCCGGATTTCCGCGACGGTGCGCAGCTCACCCTCCTGGACGACGAAGATCAGTACCGAATCAACTGTTTCGACTGGGGGAAGGAGTTTCCGGAGGTCTTCGCCGGCGGGACCGGGCAAACCCCGTCCGTGACGCACGGCGGGCGGGTAGCAGCGGCGCCGAATAGGGACAGCGGCTTTGACGCTGTCATCGGCAACCCACCCTACATCCGCATCCAGACGATGAAGGAGTGGGCGCCCCTGGAGGTGGAATTCTACAAGACCGCCTTTACCGCTGCCGGGAAGGGGAACTACGACATCTACGTGGTCTTCGTTGAAAAATGCCTCGGTCTTCTGAATACAAAAGGCTGCTTGGGATTCATCCTTCCCCACAAGTTTTTCAACGCCCAATACGGCGAACCGCTGCGCAATCTTTTGGCGAAAGGGAAACACCTGGTAGGTGTCGTCCACTTCGGCGACGCTCAGGTCTTTTCCGGGGCGACGACTTACACCTGTCTACTGTTCCTGGACAAGGCGGGCGCCGACACCTGCCGCTTTACGAAGGTGGACGATCTGGGGACCTGGCAAAAGACCGGCGAGGGGATCGAAGGCACGATCCCCGCCGCAAATGTCACCGCCGCCGAGTGGAACTTCACCGTCGGCCGTGGCGCCGACCTCTTCGAAAAACTCAGCCGGATGCCGGTGAAACTGAGCGATGTGGCGGATAGAATATTCCAAGGATTAATCACTGGAGCGGACCAAGTTTTCATCCTCACAAATTCTGGCGGGGGAATATATTTTTCTGACGCTACCCAACAGCAACATCGGGTAGAATCGGAATTAATACACCCTCTTTGTAAAGGCTCTGTGAATCTTCGGCGTTATCATGTAAATGAATTAACAAAATCTATTCTATTCCCTTATAAGTGTACTCATGGAAAAGCTGAACTATTAACGGTTAAGGAACTTGCAGAAACATATCCCTATGCATGGGAATACTTAAAAACAAATCGCTCAGCCCTTGAATCACGAGAGCTGGGCAAATGGAAGCACAACAAGTGGTATGCTTTTGGACGATCGCAGAATCTCAGTGAGATGGAGCAAAGAAAAATCTTAACCCCAAGTATCGCAAGATCCGCCTCTTTTACTTTGGATTTAGATGATTTCTATTATTTCGTTGGCAGCGGAGGGGGAGGTGGTGGCGGATACGGTATCACATTGAAGTATAATGAAAAAATACGTTATGAGTATGTCTTAGGATTATTGAATTCTAAGTTGCTTGATGTTTTCCTGAAATCTTTCAGTAGTTCTTTCAGTAGCGGCTACTTCGCCTACAACCGCCAATATATCGAGCCGCTCCCCATCCGCCTTATCGACTTCGCCGATCCGGCGGACCGTGAGCGTTACGACCGGATGGTCGCCCTGGTCGAAGAGATGCTTGCCCTCCACCGGCGGCTCGCCGTAGCCCGGACGGACCACGAACAAACAAGCCTCAAGCGCCAGATCGACAACACCGACCGCCGGATCGACCGCCTCGTTTACGAACTTTACAACATCACAGAGGACGAAATCCGGATCGTGGAGAAGGATGGATAAAACCATCTGTTGCGGAAGAAATAATTGCCATCGCGATCGATGCTCGCTATAATCCCTTCCATGAGGAGGAATGAAAGATGGAAACCGTAAACGTAAAGGAAGATGCCCGAAGAATCGTAGACGACCTTAAAGAGGATTCGACCTGGGACGACTTGATGCAGAAGATTTACATCCGGCAAGCGATAGATGCCGGTCTTGCCGACAGCGTTGCGGGCC
>Ga0116204_1000095_pt1 | contig 40345 bp, 43 predicted proteins | sample LakKivwa52mmetaG_FD_94481 | JGI IMG/M metagenome (GOLD analysis project Ga0116204, IMG submission 94481) | Anoxic lake water microbial communities from Lake Kivu, Rwanda to study Microbial Dark Matter (Phase II) - Lake Kivu water 52m metaG | ecosystem: Environmental > Aquatic > Freshwater > Lake... | reverse complement strand
TTTTTTTATGTAAAGCAAAATCTTTAAAATGCAAAATATCACGACATGAAAGAATTTGTTCAAATAATCCTAATAACCTGGATGCAGTTATAGCCCAGGATGCTCTATTAGAAATAGATGAAGATAATGATTTCAAATCTTCACCTATATGCGAGAAATGCCAATGTTTTGAAGCTGATACTTGTAAAGGCGAACAAGACATTGTTGAATGTGAATGTTTTATTAAAACTTTTGATGAAAAGAATTAAAATTACTAAATTAGAGGAAAGACCAGATGCTGAAGTAAAAAATAACATTGCTGTAAATTCTTACAGAATAGGTACAATGATTGACGAACCTAAAGTAGGTTCCAGATTTCGTTTGTATGATGTTATAAGCATAAATGGTTTTGAACCAAGATCTTTAACAGGATTTTGGACATCAACAGTCGAAGAGATTATTGATGATAAAACATTTAAGACAGTTAATTCAATATACATAATTGAAGAACTGTCTGAAGAGGATAATTAAAGTAAGTAGTAGGGGGTGAATAGCATGCCAGTGCTATTATTGTTTTCCAAAAACCTTTTAATGTTCAAAGTTACATCTGATATTTAATTTTTAGGTAAAATTCGAGCCAACCCCCTACTATTTCTTTTTTTAAGTCAGCCAAGGAGACTATAACATTGTTAGTTGAAAAGACTTGGACGAAATGCATTGCATCCTAACACAAACAAAACATTCAGTTATTAACCAAAAATCAAAAAAATGGCAAAACAATTGAAGTACCAGACAAAAGACGAACTCATGGCTACAGCTAAAGCTGCCGGAGTAAAGGGAGTAAAAGTTCTTATGACTAAAGCTACTTTGATTCAAAAGATCGAAGAAGCTCAGTCTGAGGCGAAAAAGAAAGAAGCAGAACCTACCACAACCAGGAAAGGTGGAGAATACTAGGAGTTTGCGTCTTAATCGCACTGGTAAAGTTAGGGAGGCAGTTTTTACTGCCCCCTACCTTATACCTCTTTATATGCGTACTTTTGATAAAACCATTACAAGAGGTATTTTGTTTAATTTGCTACCTTTTAGGACTAGTATTGAAATTGAATGTTTTGGGTCAGTGTTAATTAATAAGAGTTTAGCAGATGGTGTTTGTTATGACAAGAAAACATTAATGGATATATATGGTCTTAAAGACTATGATGAAAATGTAAATAGTGATTGTTGTATATCTTCTATAGAGAAAATAAGTGAAAGAGAATTATCTATTCCTTCTTTCTGTAATCTTCTATCTAACAAAGAACATTTTCTACAAATAATTGAAATCCTCAAAAATCCACTAAAATACAAACATCTTGACATAATAAAAAAACAAGATAGTTCTTCTAGGCGTTATACTCTAGAAAAACTACACCCTCCAAGATTTGATTGGGAAGAACGTTTCGTACAAAATGAACATAGGATAAGCATATCTAACTATTCTCAACTACTAGGTTTATACAAAGTACTTGAAGATATGAAAAAATATTGCATTGAAAATCCTGGTTCAGGTATTCATGTACATGTTGATGCTACTACCTTATTTGGTCATATTTTAAAAGAAAGATCATTAAGATACAAAATAGAGGACAACATTAGAAATAGACTTAATGAAGTTGAGAGAATATTTGGTCCATATACTGGTGATTATAATCGTAAAGATATAAGTAGTATGGAACATACATGGGTAAGATGGAATTGTTTTGAAGAAAATTATAATAGATATACACATACCCTAGAATTTCGTATTGCTCCAATGACATTTGATTACGAAAGAATTGTTACTTGGATGGTTCAATGTAACAGTTTCGTTAAATCATTATACAATCTTGCAGGTGTAAAATACTACTCCTCTAATAGGGTTAGGACTAAAAGAGAAAAGAGTATTGATTCTAGTTGTAATGTTACAGGTAATATTGTAGACCAAACTGTTGAAAACAATCCTAAGATGGGCTTGTAGATCTACAAATAGTGCTGTAAGTAGTGCTGTAAGTAGTGCTACAAGTAGTATACGTTGCAGTATAACTTGTTAAGTTATGTATGAAAAGAGTTTCTAAAATAAAAGAAAATAGGGTAAAATCTCTTGGACATAGCAACAAAACAATGAATCTAGGTAGTTTACTATAAACTACTGTTTACACAGAAGTATCTAGTGTTAAGGACAAATACTAGGTAGTACGTTAACATAAATGTGGCTGAGAATGGTAGGCAAATATACAAAATGGGAAGTCTAATGTATATAACGGAGAAGTCAATAACTCCCATTTAGAGTACACTTTATTAAAATATTTAGAGATAAATAAAAAAAAACAGTTGTTAGTATTTCTTTAAGTCCATTAGAGGTATTAATAACAAATTTTGTCTAAAAGATATACTAATTTAGGTCGCTCCAAAGGTTTGTATATTAATTAAGACCGTTTACTATTGTGAGCCTGACATTGCATAAGATAAACAACCGGCTGGGTATATTAGCAAAGTAGGGGGACGTCTGTCCCCTTAATTTTGTCTCGTGGTGTAATTGGCAACACGTTGGATTTTGGTTCCAAAGAGTCTAGGTTCGAGCCCTAGCGAGACAACTAATGTGTTAATTGTTACTAAATAACTAAATTTATGAAACCACTAACAGAACAGCAGATAATTGGGATATTGTTTGAATACTCAGCAGACCTTTATATTAATATAAAAAAAGGAGTTACTATTGATTCTAAAATATTTGAAGATGTTGCTTCAAAACTCCTTGCCTTACAAGGAGAGCCAACAAAAGAAGCGGAAGAGTTTATTCGCAATAAGTATGATGTCAGAGATAACGAATGGACTTCTAAACCTGATTGTTGGTGGACATATAAAGACCTTGTTAATCTATTAGAAGAATACGCCTCCCTCTCCCTCCCGACAGATGAGGAGATAAAAAAAGAGTGTGATAAGCAATTTGTGGGCAATGTTGCTCCCACGTATTTCACTATGGGCGCAAAGTGGATGCGTGAACAGATGAAACTTAACCCTTAAAGGAAAGAGATATGAATTTCATTGAACAAATTATTGAGGATGATTTAAGGACAGGCCGTAACAAGGACAAAGTGGTAACTCGATTCCCACCCGAACCGAATGGCTACCTTCATATCGGTCATGCAAAGGCTATATGTCTCGACTTCGGAATGGCTCTAAAATATGGCGGAAAGTGTAACCTCCGATTCGACGATACGAATCCAATTAAGGAAGAGCAGGAGTATATTGATGCTATCAAGAAGGATATCAAATGGCTCGGGTTCGACTGGGAAGACCGTGAATACTACGCCTCCGACTATTTCGAAAGGCTTTACGATTTTGCCGTTGATCTTATCAGGCAGGGACTGGCCTATATAGATGATCAGTCATCAGAGGAGATATCCTTACAGAAAGGAACGCCAATACAAGCCGGACAGCATAGTCCGTTCCGTGAGCGCTCGGTTGAAGAGAATCTTGATCTGTTTGAAAGGATGAACAAGGGTGAGTTTCCCGAAGGAGCCCGGGTACTAAGGGCTAAAATCAACATGGCATCTCCCAACATGCATATGCGTGATCCTATTATCTACCGTATCATCAATGCACCTCATCACCGTACTGGTACAGATTGGAAAGTCTACCCGATGTATGATTTTGCACACGGACAGAGTGATTATTTCGAAAACATAACTCATTCACTTTGTACGCTTGAGTTTGAAATACATAGGCCTCTTTATGACTGGTTCATTGACAAACTTAAGATCGGTGAGTACCGGCCTCAACAGATAGAATTCAACCGTCTTAACCTTACCTACACAGTGATGAGCAAAAGACTTCTGTTGCAACTTGTCAATGAAGGGAAGGTTAATGGCTGGGACGACCCTCGTATGCCTACCCTATCAGGAATGAGACGTCGTGGATACACCCCTGAAGCTATTCGCAATTTCATTAGCCGTATCGGCTACACCAAAGTGGAGGCTACCAATGATATAGAACTACTTGAGCATGCAGTACGGGAAGATCTCAATAAACATACCCCCAGAGTATTTGCTGTACTCAATCCTCTAAAGGTAATTATTGCAAATTATCCTAAAGACAGTTTCGAGGAGATTGAATTGATCAACAACCCAGAAGATAAATCAATGGGTAGTCGCAAAGTACCTTTCGGAAGGGAAATTTTCATTGAAAGAGATGACTTTATGGAGATACCTTCACCGAAATATTTCAGGCTTGCGCCCAGTATAGATGTAAGGCTCAAGGGGGCATATATTGTCAAATGTACGGGATTTAAAAAGAATCTGATTACTGGAGAAATTGTAGAGGTTTACTGCACCTATAATAATGAATCGAGAAGCAACGGATCGCAGGCCAACCTCAAAGTTAAGGGAACCATTCACTGGGTTACCGATTCCCATGCAATAGATGCCGAGATCAGGATGTACAACAGGCTCTTCTGTCATGAAAACCCGACAGGAGTGAAAGACCATGACTTCAAGGATTTTCTGAATCCCGACTCACTGAAGACCATCACCGCAAAGCTTGAGTCATCGCTGGTAGATGCCAAGCCAGGTGACAGGTTCCAGTTCCAGAGACTTGGATATTTCTGTGTCGACCCTGACAGCAAACCCGGAAAGCTGGTTTTCAATCAGACTGTTACGCTGAAGGACAACAACAAGGTAAAACTTTAAAGGATTAAAACTCATATAATATGGCAAAAGAGAAATCAATTCAAACAAAAATCAAAAGGTTATACAAGCAACTCTCAAGAGTTCAGAATCAACCTTTAACAAGACAATGTGTTCAAAATCCTACCAAAACGTACAAAACATTACGTGGTAAAATTGAACATATAATCAGTACTCTTGAAAAATCAAAACCTTCTTCCAGATGAAAAGAGAAACGATAGAAAGAGAAGTACTTGGTGCTATAAATAGGACTACAGGTTATATTGCTAGACTCAATCATACTTTACATGATATTGGTCTAAACATGAATGAACTTGTAATGATTCATGTAGAAGTAGAAAAGAAACTTTCTTTACCTTCAGATGAAGAAGCTCCTATGGATTTTGTGGATGGTTTTGAAGAAACAATGGAAGAGAGATATCAGGCAACAATCCCTTTTTCACATGAGTTTATACCAGAAGTCCACATAACAATACAAGATTATGTTGATTATCTTTACAACTATATACACAAATAGTTATGGAAAAGAATCATCATGTCAAACGGATTAAAATTCCTATTTATCCTGGTATATTAATATTACTATTCTCTGAAGATCCTGAAAGAATGATTAATGAGGGTATAATAGCACAAGAAAATGCACCAAAAGAAGATGAAGTAGGAGCCTGTATTTTTGGTGGCATATATAAAGGTCACTATACATTTGTAATTGTAATGAATTTTTGGAATGAAGAGATGCCAATAACTTTAGATTCTACTGTACATGAAATAAATCATTGTGGCAATAGGATCTTAAATTATGCAGAAGCAAAAGCTGACTTTTTAAATGATGAAGCAGAATCATATTTAAAAGGTTGGATTGCAAATGAATTTCAACTATTCATGCAAGAATGCAACGTAACATTCACAACAACAGAAAAATGTTCAGACGTAATAGATTAATAGTGGTTACGAAGAACAATTTACTACATGTAGGAAAAGGCAAGATTGGTAAGATTATATGTAAACCTGGTGATACTATCTATGATAAAAAACAAGATAAGCTTGTTGTTATTGCAGAAGAATATTATGGGATTACATTCAAAGATGTTGAGACTAGATTTACTTTTAATTCTCACCATCTTGTCCTTCTCAATGTAAATAATTTTCGTAGCCCTACTGCTTATGAAAAACTTCTAAGACATAGAGGTTATGATACATCACCAGAAGAAGCACCAGAAAGTGTGGATGGTACTGAAAATGAAATAATGATAAAAAGATACTCTATAGATTCTAAAGAAGATATAGTAATATCTTTTATTGTTAATTCATATTCTGACCCAGATGAAGACTATGGTTACTTTAGGAAACCAAATGCATACGAGAAAAGGAAAATTAATCAATATTTAAAAAGGAATGGAAAGATTAGCAAATCAAATCAAAATGGTAGAAGAGAAATTCCCAAAGAGAGATTACAAAGGAGTAATGTTTTGCGTTAAGGGAGAATCTGGATCTATCAAATACGTTTTTATTGAGAATCCAAAACCTGTAAAACAGTAAAAAATGAAAAGGATAAAAATCATCATTAATGAGAGCATTGACAAATTTCTTGAGGATGAAGAAAAAGTGAATGCTATAAACTCTTCTATCATAAGGATGGGAAGAATGAGACTGCAAAAAGTAGCAGAAAAGGAAGATATTGATTCCTTGATTACTTCATTAAGAATCGAGAAAGATATTCTATCTTTTGCTGCCGAAAGTTATGCTTCAATTAATGAAACAGAGATTTTTGATGAAATCGCAAACTGTATTGAACAGTACGATATCATTGAAAATGAATTACTCGCATTAAAAGGATAAGTCTATCTACTAGGCACTTGTATAGAGAATTGGCTTTTCTCTATATGTTAAATCAATCAAACAATCAAAAAATGAGTAATTTAGCAAAAACACTTAATGACCCTAAACAAATCATAGATCTTTACCAAAAAGAGTATAAGAATATGGATTTGTTAACAATGTTCCTTTTGACAGGTTCAAATGACGTGCAAAGGACAATGGAGATGCTTAAACAGTGGGAAAAAGTAGAAGCAGACGAGGTCGCAAAAAGTACATATAAGCTCGCTCAAGAAACTCTGAAAAGAGTTATGGTGCAAAGAGTTAATATGACTGCTGCTATATATGGTGTAGCAGTTGCATCACCTATTGATGCAAAACCTCAGCAACAAAAACCCACAGAAACTTCAGATAAACAGGAAGATCCGGCTCAGGAAGAAAGTACTGAAACCGAAAAGGATAATGTTATCCAAATGCTTCCTACTGTTCAAGATGTGTATGCAAGAATACATACTATCTTTAAGAACAGTTTTGAAAAGTTTTCAAGTATGCCTGAAAATACAGATAAGGAAGAACTTGGAAACATTCAATCTGAAGCTTATGCAGAAGCATTCAAGCTATTGAAAGAAACCCTTGGTGCAGGTAGATATCTATCAGCAGATAAGAAGAAGTCTAATAAAGTATGGGATATTACATCCCTTAATGAAGCTCTTGATACAATTTCAAGAGATTACTTTAAAGTAGACAGCTCTGATTCAGGAGAGACTCAGCAGGATAACAATCAAGAGAAGATAATACTGTTAAATGATATTTTCATTGCAGTAAAATCTGCTTTTGATGCAGGTAAATCAAAGGAAGAAACCTTTGAAGAAATTAAGAACATGGTTGTTGGTGCAAAAATACAGGATAGCAATTCTGTTATTGATGCTGCTCATTTTGAGACAATGACCAAAATGCATGGTTCAATAGATACTTACTATAATAGTCTTGTTACTATGAAGCAAGCTTCTGCTGGACCAACCAAAACCACAGATGAATTATTATCAGAAGCATCAGAGAAATTTGATACAGAGATAAAGAGTCTGGAGAAAGGAGATACTGGCATGACTTTTGCTAAAATAGTAAAAGCAGTCAGGGGCTTTTTTCTTGAAAACAACCTTAACACTACTCTTGATAACGTCAAAAGTTACACTGAGAAGATAGTTAAGGAGAAAGCTCCTTCTTTCTTTGAGAAATACAAAGAGAGACACAAAGGTAAAGTAAGTGAAGTTAAAGAAGAGAAAGTTGAAGAAACTATCTCAATTGATATCTATGATGACTCACATAATTACAGGGAAACAAACCCTGAATTAGCTGAGAAAGCTAAAGGTATTGATAACTTCAAAACCTTATTTGAAACAGCTAAGGTATTAACCGAAGAAGGAAAATGGAAGGATGCTCTTTCATTAGTTATTGAAAGAATGTCTTCAGGTGAAATAAAAGTAACTCCTATTAAAGGAGAACCTACTGTTGTTACATTTGAAGTTCCACAATCCAAAGATTGGTTTAAAACATGTATTCTTGAAAGTAAAGGATTGGGTTCTAATACAATTCAATCCATTGAAACAGCCAAAGTTGAATTTCAGCAAAAACAAACACAAACCAAAGATTCTGACCAGGTGAAAGAAACTACGGATAGTGTTGTTGAAACTCAGCAAACTAACAAGAAACAGGGTCCTGTTCCAGCAGCAGGATTCAGTAATGATACTGTTTTATTCCCAAATGGTAAAGACCATACAGAAGATTCTGATTTGGTTGCTCTTGTCATTGAATTGATAGGTAGTAAACCTAAAAAGAGTTTAACTTTTATGGTAAGTAATACAGAGGTATCAATAGATATCCCTAATTACAATGATGCCGAAGCTAAAATTGACGAATTAATTGAGATGATGGTAAAGAATGCTAATGGTTATGCTCCTACAAAAGATGCATTACTTGCTTTCTTTTCATCCTATACCCTTCCTAATGGAGTTATTAAGTCATTAATGAATCATATTATGGAAGAAGCAAAAATAACTCGTCAACATAACAAAGCTGTTAAAAGGAGACAGGAAAAAGAAAATGCTAAAAAAGAAAACTCTGCAGAAGCTACTAATGTTGAACAAACAGAAGTAGAAACTACAGAACAAAGTGAAGTTGCTAGCACTACTCCTTCTGAAGAATCAGTAAATACCGATCCTGTAAAGGAAACGGAAGTTACTGAACAATCTACAGAAGAGAATGGTTCTAATGATGAAGCGGAATCAGCGGATTCCCATTCAGAAGAATCAAGCCCTTTAGCAGACCAACCAGAAGTAACGGAAGAAAAAAGCGAAAGCCAAGAATCTTCCGAGACAAAGGCCGAACCGGCTACATCGAATACTTCTGGTCAAGATACAACCTCGATTCTTGAAACAGTTTCTTTTGATTCGGTTAAGCCAATTGTGCTTGCCAAAGAAAAAGCTGACTTTAACAAAGCAATAGGAAATTTCTATCTTAATAGTAATGACAAGGAACTTGCAAAGAAGCAACTTTTAGAAATAGTGAAAAACTATGCCAGCGATAAATCATATCGTAAAAATATGATACATAATTATCGCAGGAGTTCTGAAAGTGATCTTGTAAGACTTCTTGACAAAGCTATCGAGAATACGGAGAAAGCAACTAACGCAAGTTAAATACATATATAAGATTTTAGCCCTACCGTTTAATTAGAGATGTAATCAAACATGTAAAGTATAGGTTTATCCCCCTAGAAAAATATGAATGAGTTTATGTCTTTTATACTTGGTTTACCAATGTAGACGGTAGGGCTTTATCTTTTTAAAATGTAGACTATATGGAAAAGATAGATAACATGTCAGCAATAGAGAGAGTCATAAGATATTCTACTCTTATTTGGGAAATAGGTTTAACTCTGATGCAATTGCGAAGAGCTAAGCTGATGATAAACACAATTGGAATAATATCCAATCCTCAAAGTGGTTACATTGATGAAATAATGACATCACTGGAACGCAGAAAACTAGAATTGAATAATGCTTGTAAACTATTATTATTACCATTATTGCAAGGAAAAGATTTTGGTCATATTAAATTAGATAGATTCTTTTTTGGTCAGACTGAAATTAAAGATGGATATGCAGTATATGAATTAGTAGTAGGGTATGATTCTTTAGGTTTACCAATAAGAAATGGACAAAGATATGTATTGTTTTTATGCCCATATTATCATCCTATTCTTGGTAAATTTGAAGAAGGTGGCTTATATAATTTTGAAATTGTAAAAGGTTTCTTAAATGAAGTTACTCCAGCTTCGAAAAAATATAGGCGACGTATTAGAAGTATTTTTGATTCTATGCACGATACCATAGCAAATGCTTTAATTTATACAAGAATAAGATAATTATGGAAGGAACTTTAATCAAAGTAGATGAAACTTCTATCAGGCTTATTAAAGCTTTATTTGATAGTAGAATTCAAGTTGAAACTGAAGATGCAAATCTTGAGTCCTTCAGCAAAGCAATGAGAATTAAATCTTTACAAAATAAGATTGTCTCATTTGTAAACAATAACCCTGTTTCTAATGTGGTAATAAAAGCTCCAGATTTTGAAACAAAGAAAGAGATTGTAGTATCTTTTTCTAATTACTCTGGTGAATTTTCAGGTTCAGACATAACTATCCAAGTTAAGGATAATTGGGAAGAAGCTGAACTTATATTCACTCCTCTTGTAGGATTAGCAAAACCTTTAGTAACTCTCAAAGGATAATCTTATGGAAAGAGAAAAAAGAAGAAGTCTTTTTAACTTAATTAGGAATGACGTTAGTAGCTACATCTACAATGGATATATTCTTTATGGATATACTCATATTTTGGCAGTTATTCTTGATAAAATAAAAAAGATAAAGTCCAGTAAAGGGGATTCTTTTGTACCAAGAATATGTTTGGTGACAGACAATATTCTTGTATCAAATGCATTCTTTCTTTATGGTATGTTAACAAACACTTATTTGTTAATTATACCCACGAAACTAAAAGATTTTCAATTATCTATTGCTAATTTCATTCAATCATCTAATTGTAACATTATAATACATGATGGTTCACAATTATTTGATAAAAAAATGTTTATTGGTAATAAGATTTATATTGAAGCCAATTCATTACTTACTAAACAATCAAAGTCAGACACTAATGAAATACTAGATCAAATTAAAGGTAAATCATTTGCATCTTTTAGCAGTGTCATAGTAAATAATTCAGTATTTGGAGTTGTATCTTCAGGTTCTTTTCATTCAAATAGGATTTATGATATTTCATATGATATGGTATATGAAAGAATGAATTCTTTTAGGGAAGAACATCAGGCTGCAACATTACCTAATACTATTTTAGTAGGTAAATGGGCACAAATGTTTGGCTTTTTCTCTTTGTATCCAATACTAAATAAAAACCATATCCGTCGTTATTTTCTATTCAACGAAATAGAAGAATATGTAGAGAGTAGTATTTTTAAATCTAACTTTATGCATAGCTTACTTATATTTTCGAGTGAATTACGAAAAGCATGGGATGATGTTGTTTTAGAAATGAACAAAAGAAAGTTCATTTTCAATCTCAACAAATATGGATTTATGCGTAACATAATAAATTTTCTTTTAGCTAAAAAACTAGAGAGAAAATATTTACTACGTGTATTAAATGTCCATATTATAAATAACGATTTTGGGAATGATGCAATAGATGTATTTCGTATATCCTGTTGCAAATTTACTAGTAGTTATGGTACATTAGAAGCAGCAAACTTCATTGCTTATAAGAATAATTTGTTATTTACATCAGATAAATATCGTTATTTGTATGGTGGACTAATAAAGAAAAATCATTTTAAATATGCATCTATAGCAATGGCTAATACAAATGATGCTGGTTTTGGTGAACTTTTTTTTATAAATAATGATTATCCAGTAGAGTCTTTTACTGAGGATATGTGCTCTATGATCAGTGAAAACATGTTTGAAGAAGATGGTAATTTTCTATGTTATCATGGTAAAAAAGGTACTGAGTTAGGATCTAGTAACCATATATATGCAGAAGATGCTGTCAAATCATTTAAGGATTCACTACTGATAAGGGATATATTTATCCATTATTTCAGTGTAAAACAAGCTAAAACTAATTATCTTCTAATTGAACCAAGAAAGGAATTACTTGATTTACATATTGTCAAATATTATGAATTTAATAAATTCATAAAAGACCTTGTTGATAGAATAGAAGATAGTTTAAACATTCGGATAAAATCTAAAATGGTTTCGAGCTTTAATCAGTTCAGAACCATTTCAGGTAGGATCGCCTTATACCTATTACCCAAGTAGTAGGCTATAATGAAGGCACTACCAAAGTGTTACGTCGCACTTAATAATCGAGCACGATAGGTGATCTCTCTACCGTCAGATGTACTTTATAATATTTGTTAGCTATACAATTTAGTGAGGACGCACTTATTCTAGTACAAACGGGGTACGTTGTAGTTGAATTATCGTATACAATTTAAATTGCCTTACAAGCATGTTAGACGAAGCCTACTAATATATTTCTCTATTTCCCTACGACCATGTAGGTTCTTAATAGGACGATATTAAGTTTCTAATATTTATATTTAAATTGTGGTAAGTATACACTAATAACTTTTGAGGTTAGAAGGAACAAAAATGAGTGACGCAAAGGGTGTAACTCCCTGGTTTAAAACTGAACCTATTAAGGTCACCGACGGACTAATTGAAATATTAGTAATTGTCTTTACTGGGCAATCTTCTCTCGCCAGTTGTAGAAGTAAAATAACCGGAGTCTGCTACCTGATAATCCTTCAGGGTTGAGTCAAAGTATGGGAAACCTAACCATATGATACTTTCGACAGGAGTAAAATTAAATCACCTATAGGTTGCACCCTATAGTCACTGATTTAGTGTAATTGAGTTGATTGAAGGCCGTTTCGTATAAGTATTACATGTGGCTTCGTGGTGAGAAACCACCGCCGAGAAGCTCTCTCGGTCGTATCCAAGATAGGGCGCACCTAGGCGTTCGTAAAATAAAGGAGTCTAATTGTTATATTTGATGAATAATGATAATAGTGTTTCATGTTCATTCTAGATTTGTACATGTATAAAGGTTATCACTGCAGTATAGTCAAATATAATCTTCTATTTATCATAGTTGCCAAATTTTCAGAGAAATAGATGGTAGATTAGATGCCAAAAAAGTAAGAAAGTACAAAAATCATTTTAATAATAGCGGTTCTATGAACTATTCTGTAAAGACTAAAGAGACAGACATATCAAATTAGTATGAAAGTTGCGTAGGCAATTAGAGTAGTAGCTAATGGTGACTACTATATAAGGGCTCCAATCCTTATGGTTGAATAATTGAGATTGTAAGCTAGACATTAGCAAAAATATTCTTACGCATGACTCAGACCTATTGTTCGCAGTAGAGGCAAGGTAACGTTATGAAAAGGCGAAACCTCATGACGACGGTAGCAATACTGGAGTAGCTCCCATTGTGAAAAATGGAATTAGTGATGTTATTGAGTATTTTAGACGTGTAAAAATAGTAACAAAAGAATGTTCCGAAGGATGAACAAAAACTTCTTTATCCAACTATGGATACTTAAAATAGTATAAAACAAAGAGTTAGGATGCTAAACCATTGTATATCAAATTTTCAGATATATCATAGAAACATTCAGAGTAAAGTATGGGGTTTACCGTCCTAAACAGACTATGTGCTCTTCTCTCCTAACTCGTTTTATTTTTTCTAATCGTCTTATTAACAGTTACGAACATGGCAGAATATACATTTATACTCAAAGATAAATCCCGTGGACTATTAACTGATAAAGGCGAACTAGATGACGATACTTATGGCATTCAGCTTGTATATGATATATACGGTGCAAAAGTCATAAATATTTTTGGTAGAAAATTAAGGTTTTCAAAGAAATTTTTGGGGGTTAAAACATTTTTTAGACCTTCAAAAAAAGATTGGGACAAACTTCACTATAAATTACCATATGTTTATTGGGGAAGTAAAAGACATAGACTAACAAGATTGTGGTTTATTGTCCAACATGCTGTTAAAAAAGATTGTAAAATCTTTATTATACCGGAAATAAGTTTAATTAACCATAAAGTTAAGCTGTTTGGAAAAACTTTTATCAGTCACGATATAGCAGTACATCTGTTCAAACGTGAAAAAAAGTTCACTATTAATAGTATTAATCAAAAACTAAAGTAAAATGAGTGAGTTAAAAGACAAAGCTCAGGAAGAGCTTGAAGGAATTGTTGATGAATCGGCAATGGAAAAAGTACATGATGGACCAAATGATGTTCAGGTGAATGTTACTGTAAGGGGTAAAGGTAAATCTGCTGAAAGAAAAAGTAAGCAGACCCTTATCGACAAATCATTACTCGACAGGATTCCAAGGGTTGGTGAATGCGTTCATACAATCACTTCTTATCCTGTTGATGAAGAAGAAGCAGGTAAACTCTCTGCTATAAAGGCGTTTTCATTAACGTCTATTGCAGTAAGTGCAACTGCTTTATCTGCAGATCATAAACGTATACTTATCAATGGAGGTGAAATTGAACTTCCAATAACAGGTAAGATGCGAGAGGATGACGACATGGAAGTTTTCTATGATGAAAACCTTGCTTATGAGAGATGGAAAAAGAGGATGACTCTTTCTCTCGAAGTTGCAAATCAGCGATATGAGAAAGCAATGGAAGTCAAAGGTTTCATTGAAGAAGCTCTCAAGGAGAATAACTTCTAAAAAATATTACTGTTAGGATTGGGGTTCTAAACCCCTTTCCTTACAGTAGTAAATTCTAATCTAAATCAAACAAGATTATGAAAAAGTTAATTTACATGCTAATAGGTATGATGTTTATGATTTCATCTACCCTAATTGGCCAATCTTCTAAGACGATACCAAAGGTGTCTGAGAAGGATACTCTGACTATCAATGTAATATCAGAGAACCCAAAAATCAAATTGGCTAACGAAAATCTTTCAGTTCAACTTGCAAAGAGTGTCGATAACCAAACAATAGTGAATACAGAACTAGCTACTTCTATCTCTAAGATAGCAAGTACAATAGAAAATTTAATCTCTATTAACAGTTCTCCACCTACACTAAAGGAGTTTGAATATTATAAAGAGTTTGGATATGATAGTAATAAAATTAGAAAAGCAATAAGAAGATTTAATAGTGCTAAATACATATTGATAGCCATCTTATCTTTCTTTTTTGTTTACTTAATGACACCAAACGGAATTGAATATTCTCAGCATTTTATAAAAGGTTTAGTAAGGAGAGTATTACTCTTATATGCTGTATATCTTGCTGTACTATATTCAATAACTTTTATATTTAACCCAACATATTGGGATATTATAAAACTTTCTAAATTAATAATATGAGCGCCAAATCTGTAAAAAAAGAGATAATCTTCTTTGCAGAATTAGGTATTGACATAATAATAATTTCGGAAGAAATGGTATCCCCAAATCAATTACCAAATCAAATTATCAAGTTACCACGGGACTCGGTTACTTTTAACTGTCAGTTTAAATGTTAATTTGGTAAGAAAGGAGATACTGTTATGACAAAATTTAATATATCAGTTCTGCAGAAGAAAAAACTAGTTGATATGATCAAAGGTTTAATCCCAAAGGTTAAATCTGTACGTTTCAAAAGAGATGGTGTAGTATCAATTAGGACGGGATTTTTAAGGTATACAAGATTACATATTTCAGAAATATGTCTAACTATAATACCTATAAAGATAAATACATTGAGATTGAATTTAGAAGATTCAGTCTACGATCCTGTTTACAACAAATATTTATTTATTGTTGCAAACATTCTCAACAACAATGGCAAAGCCAATGATGTAATTGATTATTTATATTCTGAGTATTCACTTTTAAAGTATAATATAAAGCGTATAGATATTTCTACTACTGTTGAGATACCAGAACAAGCAGAGTCTGTAAAAGTAGAAGTTAGGTATTTACCTGTTATTTCTCCACTTTCACCAAGATTTATTAATCATAAGATTAGTAATTTATCCAAATTTATATCCCCTGGTAAAGATAGTTATTTATTGTATATCAAAAGATTACTATCTAATATTACCAATAAGTATAGATATAAAAGTAGAAAGAAAAAGACTCAGCTAAGGATGTTATTACAAGTAAATTTGAAATAGCCACCTTTATAAGTGCCTAAAGCCAAGGGTGGGGGAAACCTCACCCGCATGCTGGCATTCGATGCCTTCTCGTGGCGCCAGCGTTAACATGTCACAAACATGGACTAAATTCGATATAGTACTATAACTAACAAATAGTACCGAAAATGAAACATCTGCAAGTAATCAATCGTAGAAGTTAATCCAGCCTAGTTCAAAAAAGGCTGTGTTATAATACTAGTAATCCTAGTATTTAGTATTAACTAATTTTTTAAGTATGAAAAAGTTGTTACTTGCTATACTTTTTCTATCTATCTCACTAACATCTTTTGCTCCTATCAGAGTTTTATCAGACGAAGAAAAAGAGAATAGTAATATAAAAGCATTACTTACAGAATTAATTAGTACAGATACCTTATATACTAAGGATTTTCCTTTTACTTCACCTATATTGTCTTATGATAATATTCGTATAAGTAGTCATTTTGGTATCAGACATGACCCTTTTGATGGTCGTCCTAGAAATCATTCAGGTATTGATATTGTTTCTACAGACACAGCTACAATAGTAGCAACAGCAAATGGAGTAGTAGAGAAAGTAATTTTCTCAAAGTACGGTTATGGTAATTATGTACTAATAAATCATGGTAATGGAATTAGGACAAGATATGCACATCTTAGTTCTATTTTAGTCCAAGAAGGTCAATTTGTAAACAGATTTGAGCAAATTGGTATTATTGGAAGAACAGGTAGGGCAACAGGTATTCATTTACATTATGAAATATTAGAAGGATTAAAACCAATTGATCCTATTAGTATTTTTAAAGTAAATACAAATGAAGAATATCTGACTACTTTACAATTGATGGAAAAATATGTCAAATCCAATTATATAACTTAATGTTTAACTGGAATAAGACGGGCCGTTCCACAATAAATCAAAGTATGGTAAAGAAAACCCAAACTGAAGAAATAAAGGCTGTTAATATTAAATTAGATGCACTTGTACGTGCTAAAGTAGATCTCGAACAAAGCTTAAGAAATGATGAAAAAGATATAAGAAAGTATAATTCTATATCTAAAGAGGATGTATCTCCTTTTGATATGACTGAAACAATTAGGTTATATAAACTTAAATTAGACCAGTTACTTCATTTCAAAGAATCTATAAGAAGTGGTAATAATAATGTAATAAAAGAAGGTGATAAGACTAACGATTATTATATATATCTGTTATCAAATCTTAACAGAAGAAAAGCTTTATTACTTTCATTGAATACTTTCGAAGGAACGAGACCATCGTTCAAAGATCGTTCAAAGAAGGTTACCTATAAAGCTCAATTGAAATATTCAGATGTTCAAAAAGAGCTTGGAGAAATAGAGTTAGAGGTCAGGAAGATTGAAGATATATTAGCAAACTTTAATCATTCTGTAGAAGTTGAAGTATTAGTTTATACTGAACTTAACTTATTATAGATATTTACAATTAATAAATGGCAGGGGTAGTAGTAAAATATTACCTCTGCCTAATTTATCTAGTGAGATGATATATGAATAAATTTTATTTAGACAAAGAATTTGTTGATAAATATAAAACCATTGATCCAGGATTTGGATTTAATGGTCTAGGTGAAATAACCTATTTAAGAACTTACTCTAGAATTAAAGAAGATGGTACAAATGAACAATGGCATGAAACTATTGAAAGAGTAGTAAATGGTCTTTATACCATGCAAAAAGAACACATTATAGACCATAATCTAGGTTGGAGTGAACTAAAAGCACAAGATAGTGCACAAGAAATGTATGACAGAATGTTCAGAATGAAATTTTTACCTAGTGGTAGATCATTATGGGCATTAGGTACAAATATTATTAATGAAAAAGGTTTATATGCTGCCTTAAATGCATGTTCTTTTGTATCTACTGAAAATATAGATAAAGAATTCAGTAAACCATTTGAATATATGATGGATTTATCTATGTTAGGAGTAGGTGTTGGTTTTGATGTAAGAGGTGCTAATAAATTATCTATTAGGCAACCAAAAGATGAAATAGAATATATTATTCCAGATACAAGAGAAGGTTGGGTTAAATCTATTTCCTTACTATTGAATGCATATTTTAAAGCAGAAGCATTTCCAAGATTTGATTACTCTTTAATTAGACCATATGGTACATTAATTAAGACTTTTGGTGGAAAATCTGCAGGATCTGAACCTTTACAAAAAGTGCATGAACAAATAACATTATTATTTTATAAAAAATTAGTAATGTCAAATCCAAATGCTCATTTATTAACATCTACTGATATAGTAGATATAATGAATATGATTGGTGTTTGTGTAGTTGCTGGTAATGTTAGACGTACAGCACAAATTGTATTTGGTAACCCACAAGATGAAGAATATTTAAAACTCAAAGATTATACTTGGGATTCTACTTCTTTATCTTACAAAGGATCTAATGCAAAAAGGTCAGCATGGGGATGGACATCAAACAATAGTATTTTTGCTAATGTTGGGATGGATTATTCTTCTATTGCTAAACAAACATCCTTAAATGGAGAACCGGGTTACTTCTGGTTAGATAATGCAAGAAAGTATGGTAGAATGATAGATGATCCTAACTATAAAGATAGTAGAGCCATAGGGAGTAATCCTTGTGGTGAGCAAACTTTAGAATCATATGAGATGTGTAATTTAGTTGAATTATTTCCAACTAGATGTACAGATCTTGAAGACTTTTTAAGAACAATTAAATTTGCATACTTATTTGGTAAGACTATTACATTAGGTAAATCACATTGGTCAGATACAAATAAGGTGCAGCTAAGAAATAGAAGAATTGGTTTATCGGTGAGTGGTATTGCACAATTCTTAGAAAATCAAGGTATTAACACTTTAATTGAATGGTTAGATTTAGGGTATAATACTGTTCAAAATTATGATAAAGTATATTCTGATTGGCTAGCTATACCTACTTCTATTAAAACAACATCTGTAAAGCCTTCTGGTACTATTAGTTTACTAGCAGGTGTAACACCAGGTGTACATTTTCCAGAAAGTAGATATTATATACGCAGAATTAGAATAGCAAAAAATTCTGATTTACTTGAACCTATTAAGAAGGCAAACTTTAAAGTAGAAGATTCTGTTGATGATCCAGAAATGACAGCTGTAGTAGAAATACCAGTTGATGTAGGAAAATGCAAAACAATAAACGATGTTTCTATATGGGAACAATTATTATTAGCAGAAGTATTACAGGCCTACTGGGCTGATAATCAAGTATCTTGTACAATAACGTTTAAACCGTGGGAAAAAGAGCAAATAAAAACTTCTTTAGATTATTTTCAGTATAAATTGAAAGCAGTTAGTTTTTTACCAAAAGCGGATAAATTGTCATATGCTCAAATGCCTTATGAAGAAATAAATGAGGATGAGTATAAAAGAATGTATTCAGAGATTAGTCATTTGACTTTCAAAAACATTTCAGAGGATAGCAAGCCTGAAATATTCTGTGACAATGAATCATGCACTTTTGTTTAACTAATCAATTTCTAATTTAAAACTGTAAAATTATGAACAAATCAACTTTAACAAAAAAAGAAGCAAAAAGGCTTATCGAAATCGCCGTTCTTTTTGGACGAATAGACGAGCTTGAAAGACAACAAGCTAATATTCCGCAAACGTTTGCTCTTGCTCGCAAGACAGTTCTTGAAAGGCAACTCAAAGAACTTCTTAACCAGGGACAAGAAGAACAGGAAGAGATTCAGATTAATATCACTGTTCGTCAAGACGAACTTGAGAATAAAAGGAATCTCACTCTCAGTGAAATCATCGAAAAGAAAATTGGTAGCTTGACTCCCAAAAGGAGAAAGCCGTCAATTATTGTCGAAGACGAAGAAATTGATCTCTTTGGTTTTCTCGAAAGGGAATATCCCAAAGTATATCAATATTTTGTAAAGAGATAATCACTGAAAAATAATAAGTTAAAGGGGGGACTATTGTCCCCTCTTTGCTTATTTAATACTCTATCATATGGGAAACAATAATTATCCTAGTTTTTCCTTTAATGAGAGATGTTTTGAATTAATTCAAAATGTAGTAGAAGATAGACTTACATCTTTAAATCCTATCAAAGTAATGAATGTTAAAGAAACACGATTACTTATTGAAATGGTTAAAGAGGCTAATCCTTTATTTAAAGATGATACTAAATACATTATAGATACAATTGAAAACATTGCTAACATTAAAGTTAAAGAAGAAGATATTATAGAAACAGATGAAAAGAATAGTGTTGTTACTAAATTTTATCGACCGTTAAAAGGAACAATTGAAATTAAACCAGGTCTAAAGTACGAAAGGAAATGGAAATATGGTTGGGTTGAAGAAAGTTTCCCAGATGGAATATGGACAAATGTCCAAGAACCTGCTAATATGCGATTATATCATTGGTATTTTCATCATATATATGATTTGTATTTAAAAAATGAAATTCGTGTTCCACATGAATATAAGTTTAAAGTAGGAGATAAAGTAACACATATTCTAGATAATTCAATTAAAGGTTTAATTAAGCACAGGTTACCAGCTGGTTTCAATTGGAACCCATCAATAAATATTGATTTGGGTAAATACTCTGAAACTACATATTTGATTACGTGGGAAAAAAACAATTCAAATAAGGTCTTACTAAAAAATTGGTATGATGAATCTGAGCTTTTAAAGTTGGAGGCAATGCCTATGAAGACGAAAAAAGAAAAGATAGAAGAAACTCAAGAAGAAGAAGTAGAGGAATCTATTATCAAAGTTTTAAGCTTTGAAGAAAAAAGAAAAATTACTGACAAAGTAATGAAAAAGAAATATTTAATTCCAGTAAAAACTAAAAAACCATATATTACTTTAGCACAAGTAAAGGTTCCACCAGGACATTGTGATGAAAAAACACCATGTGCTCATTTTTATTGGGTTAAAACAAAAAGATTTGGTTCAGTAAATGACTCTGTAAACCATGTTGTTTGGTTACATCATCCTAATTTATTTAATGAATTTGGTGGTATAATAGATCCTAAGTCTATTATAATAATGTCAAGTGAACCACAAAAGTCTGAATTTGAAAAAGAAGGAAAGAAGATTCAGAAGAAAAGAAAAAAGAGAAGGAAACAACCTGCTCCTTATACTATTCATAGTAAACAAACTCCTACTAAATTAGTTTGTGTAAGACATTCAGATACTCTAGAAGTACAAAGAATATCTAAAACAAAAGCAAAACAGCTAATTAAAGAAAATTCTAAATATTCTTATGTTGATAAAACAGCATGGAGAGAATATATGCAGAAGATTCGTCAAGATAGGATTGACTCAAAACCAGGTTTAAGGAAAGACATGATTAATGAACATGTTGGACATGTAATTAATCGTTCTACTAGGAAAAAAGCTCTTACAGAAGCACACAAAAAGACTAAAGAAGGGTCTAAAATGCATCAGAAAACTCATATTCCTATAGAATACAAAAGAGATATAATACAAAAAGTATTTAATGTACCTATTGTAAAAGAAATCTTTGAACGTATGTATTTCTGGAAGAAAGATGATAATGGTAATAGAGTCATTGATTGGTCTAGAAAACCTTATGTTAAAATAGTGAAAAAATTAGTTGGTATAGAAGAGAAAATAGTAGATGTTATTCTACCTGCAAAAATAGCAACTAAAACTATTTATACTTTAAAGAATATAGGTGACAAAGCTCCTAAAATATCTAAAGAAAAAAGATTAGAAAGGAGTAAATTAGATAAAGAAAAATATTTATCTAGTAAAAAATTAATGTTGCCTAAAGATCTCAAAAAAGAGTTTCGTACATTAGATGTTACTGATCAAAAAGGAAATCCTGGTATCGGTAATTGGAAAAAGCAGCTAACGGATATAAGAAATGATATTAAAGCTGGTGTTAAAGATTCCATTATACTTAAGAAATTAAGTGAAGCATTTAATGGTCATTCTGAAAACAAAACTCTTAACTTTTTAAGGTATTTAAAAATAACACAAAAGAAAAAACATAGGTTATGGTAGAACTTGAAGAAAAAATAATAAGACTTTTGAGTAATTTATCTGCTTTTAATCAATTGACTAACAGGTCGGTCAGCATAATTACAGAAGTATTTAAAATAGATGCTTTTGAACTATGTAAAAAGTATGGTATTACTTATTTCGTCAAATAAAATCAAATAAAAATGACAAAAAAAGGAATAATAATTAATTTCCAAGAAGAACCTAACAGTATTGCAGCTGTTCTACTAGCTTATATTAAAAAAGCACCAGGTAAGAAAGGTTCTAAATCTCAACAAAACAATCTAATAGAAGAAATATTAGATTTAGCTGGGATTGATAGAAATATCTGGAAGATTAAGGAATTCAAACTTACTCCAAATATATGGGGTGTAACTATGAAGCAGAAAAAATTTGAAGCAAAATCTGAGTCATTGGGTGAAACTACAAAAGGTGATCCAATGAAAGATTATACTGCTTTATCTGAATCATGGGCTGAACAAGCACATAATTATCAACTTAAAGTTGAAATTAGGTTTGAAAGAATTAATCCAAATGATATGGATGTTCTAAAATCTTTCAAGGAAATAGTTAAAGATATCCCATCTTTGGTTATACCTTCAAGGCAATTTATACCAAAAGAAACAGGTATAGCAGCAGAACTTGCTATATATGATTCACATTTTGGTAAATTGTCATGGAAAGATGAAACAGGATACAGACATTATGATACTAAAATAGCAGCAGAAGATTATGCCTATGTAGTAGATAATGCTCTCAACTTAATATCTCCACATAACCCAGAGAAAATATTTATCATTGTTGGACAAGACTTATATCATATTGATAATATGTCTAGTCATACAACTGGTGGTGTTCATACTTTAGATGTGGATGGTAGAATAACAAAGATTCATAAAACTGTATTTAATTATGTCAGAGATGCCATTATTAAATCTGCTGAAATAGCTCCAGTAGAAGTTATATGGATTCCTGGTAATCACGATTATCTCGCTTCATACATGCTTACTTTTGCATTAAACCAACATTTTAAGGATTGGCAAAATGTATCTTTTGATATATCAGAAAATCCACGCAAAGCAAGGTTATGGGGTAGTCTACTAGTAGGTTGGACTCATAAAATTGCAAGTAAACATACTGTATGGAGCAATGAACTTGCACAAGCTTTCCCTGAATTATGGGGTAAATCCATATTCAGAGAATGGCATCATGGCGATCAACATAGGAAAGTTAATACTAAAATAACTCCACTCACAACTGTTGGTGGTGTTATATGTCGTCAAGTAACAGCATTATCCCCAGTAGATCAATGGCATACTTTAAATTTATTTACTGATGCTGTACCTGGTGGAGAAGCATTTCTATGGTCAAAGACAAAGGGTGTTTTTGGTAATTACACAATTTGGACTGGTCAATATGATACAAACAGAAACAAAATTACCAAAATGTAGTTGTAACAATTATGCGTTTTTAACGTATAATAAGTATTACAATGTATTTCTATTATAACCATTCTAAGGCTTTTTAAGGGGCTTTCTTATCTGAGCATAGTGATATATAACTAGGCAGTAGAAAGTTCCTTAAATCGCCTTAAAATGGCCTTAAATTGAATAATTATGAACTATTTAGTAACTGCTTATAAAAAGAAAGAAAGACCAAATCGTTCTGAACCATTTATTGAAGAATTTGATGATATAGATAAAGCATTTGATAAAAGGTTAGAACTAGCAAGGAACAATAATTTTTTAAAAGTAAGAGTAAGCAAAGTATTATATGAGAAAGCTGATTTTTAAAAGACCGTGGAGTATGAACCGATACCAAAAAATTGCAATAGCAATGAAAGAATATGGTGTTGGTACTGAAATAGTATATCCAGCATTAAAACTTAATGGTGAAGCGGGTGAAGTAGCTGAAAAAGTAGGTAAAGTACTTAGGGATAACCAAGGTATATTTACAGATGAAATAAAACTAGCTATTGCACATGAATTAGGTGATGTATTGTGGTATATTGCTGCTCTTTCACAAGACATTGGATTTACTTTAGATGAAGTAGCCAATCTGAATGTTAAGAAAATTAAGAGTAGAAGGAAAAGGAGTAAAGTTCACGGTGAAGGAGACAATAGATAATGATTTATGTTTATGACATAGAAGTTTACCAAAATTATTTCTCTGTAATATTTAAAGATGTAAGAGCTAAAAAGCTTTATGACTTTATTATATTTGAAGATAGAAATGATTTATATTCTTTGCATAAGTTTATATCTAGTAACAAAAAGAGTTGGTTAATAGGTTACAACTCATTTCATTTTGATAACCAAATACTTAACTATATATACAAGTTTTTCCCATTTATAAGGGAAGAAAGTACAAATAGTATTTGTCAATCTTTATATAACCTAGCAAATAGAATAATATCAGATGATTTAATGGAGTATAAATACAGATTACCATTTAAATCTATTGATTTAATGAGAGTTGGTAATATAGACCAAAAATCATTAAAATTAGTGGCTGTAAATTTAGAATGGCCAGTAATACAAGACTTACCAATTAGTAATGATAAATTAATTACTAAAGAAGACTTACCTTTATTATATGAATATAATTTAAATGATGTAAATATAACAGAACAATTATATGAAAAATTAAAGGACAAGATAAAAGTCAGATATGATATTACAGAATATTATAAAATAGATGTAATGTCAGAACCTGATAGTGGTATGGCTAATAGGTTAATGGAGAAACTATATACAGATGCTTCTGGTATACCAATTTCTCAACTTAAGAAATTAAGAACAGAAAGAAAGATAATTCACTATGAAAACATAATTTTTGATAATATCACATTTAAAACAGATATATTAAAAAATATGTTATCTGAATTAAAAACAAAGAAATTCTATAAGAATCAACCATTCTTTAAGAAAGATATTGTATTTAATGGTGTAAAGTATCAATTAGGTATTGGTGGATTACACAGTGATGATAGACCAGGTATATTTAAAGCTGATAATAACACAAAAATTATTGATTGTGATATTACTTCTTTTTACCCAAATATATTAATTAACTATAATTTATTCCCAGCTCATTTAGGTGAAACATTCTTAATGTTATATAAAAGATTAGTTCATCAAAGAGTAGAAGCTAAAGAAAAAGGAGATACCTCTAGAGCAGATGTATTAAAAATTTGTGTTAATAGTGTGTTTGGTAAAACATTATTTGAACATCATTGGTTATATGACCCATTAGTAGGCTTAAGAACTACAATTAATGGGCAATTATTTTTATTATCTTTAATTGAAAGACTTGTATTAGCAGGATTTGAAGTAACTTCTGCAAATACAGATGGTATTATAACTATAGTACCAAAAGATAAAGAAGATCTATATAAAGATGTTTGTAAAGAATGGTCAAAAGATACATCTTTTAATTTAGAATATACTGAATATGAAGCATATATAAGAACTAGTGTAAACGATTATATTGCTGTTAAATCTGTCTCAGAAGGCAAAACTAAAGAAAAAGGTATATTCTTACAAAAAGATAGATTATCTTTAATGCAAGGAATAGATAAACCTATAATTGCTAATTCATTGTATAATTATTTTATACATGGTAAACAAATAGAAGACACTATATATTCTTCTACTAATATATATGATTTTTGTATAGCTAAAAAAAGTGATAAGAAATTTATAAATGAATTTCATTACTTAAAAGATGGTAAACATATAATAGATAAGCTACAAAAATCAGTAAGATTCTATATATCAACAGATGGTGGTACACTATTTAAAGTTGATAAACAAGATAATAATAAATATATTAATTATTGTGTTGGTAGGAAAGTATCCATATTAAATGACAACAAAGTTCACAAAGATATCAGGGATTATAATATAGATTATGGATATTATATAAAAGAAACACAGAAATTAATAGATGAAGTTATTAATCCACAATTAAAATTATTTTAAAATGAAAAAATTTACAGAGAATATCAAATATTTTTTCGTTTCAGATCTTCATATAGGGCATGAAAATATTATTAAAACATTTGATCAGTTAAGACCATTTGATACTATAGAAGAACATGATAATACTATAATAGAAAACTGGAAAAATACTGTTAGTGATAATAGTGTGGTATTTTTATTAGGAGATGTCTTCTGGAAATTACATCCAAAAAAAGTAGATGAGATATGTGCTTCTTTACCTGGCAAAATATATTTTGTGCGTGGTAATCATGATAGAAGTAAAATAGTCACTGTAATGTTAAGACATTTTGAAAAAATAGAAAATTGTGAAATGATACAAATACATAATCAGTTTCTAGTATTATCTCATTACCCAATTGAAGATTGGCAAGGAAAAAATAAAAACACTATTCATATACATGGACATAGTCATTTTAATCATAAACCAATGACAAATAGATTTTGTGTTAGTTTAGAAAATATTGACTATAAACCAATTGAATTAAGTGAAATACAAGAGCGATTAAAAAAATAACATAATTAAAGTAAAATGGTTATAGATATATCTTTAGAATTACTTGACAGACTCGAACTAAGTCCTAATGAATATTTTTCATTAGAATTAATTCGTAACAAGGAAACTAAAATATTATCTAAATTTTTAGAGGAAAATTTCACATCAGAACAAATTACCAAATTCTTTAATAAACTAATTAAATTAGGTTATATTACTAGTAATAGTTACGTTGAGAATGATTATGGCTGGAATAATGTCAAGTTAAGTAATACTTATAGACAATTAGTAAAGCTAGATGATCTCTTTGAAGAGTTTGTAGACGAATATCCTAAAAGTGTTATTAGAACAGATGGTACTACTGATTATCTAAGAATTGATTTAAAAACTGCTAGACTCTATTATCATAAATATGTTAATGGTGTTAGAGCTAGACATGATCATCTAATTAGGTGTCTTCAATTTGAAGTTGAAGAACGTAAGAGAGAAGGATCATTAAAGTTTATGCTAAGAATGGTTAAATGGTTTAACACACAAGCCTGGACAGCATATGAAGATAAATTATTAGATAGTAGGGCCAACGAAACGGTAGATAACACTAAATATGGAACAGAAATTGAATAACACACTACCGTATATACATATAAGTAAAGCTACTGATGAAATAGTTACTTATATTGACAAAAGAAGAAAAGGGACATCAAGATCTTTAAGAACAAGATGGTCTAAATTTAACAAGCAGTGTATGGGTGGAATAGAGCCCAACACAATATATGTAATTGGTGGTATATCTGGTTCAGGTAAATCATCATTTGTTAATAGTTTAGAAACAGATTTATTTGATAATAATCCACATCAAGATTTTGTAATCCTTTCTTTTAGTTTTGAAATGCTTAGTTCTCGGCAAGTAGGGAGAAAAATATCTTATCGTCTGTCTAAGACAACTTCTGAATTATATAGTGCATCTAACAAAGATGAATTATATAAAGTATCAGATGATGAATTTAATAGGATAAATAAAGTTGCCGAAGAAATAAAAAAATATCCTATCTACTATGTAGAATTTCCAGGAACAGTAGAAGAGATAAAATCTACTATAATTAATTTTGCCGTATTACCTGAAATAAAAGGTAAATGGATAATTATAATATTAGATCATACTCTTTTAACTAGAAATACAAATACAGAAAATGAGAGAATAACTCTTGTTAATCTGCAGAAAATGTTTATGGAAATAAAGAAGTATGGTAGGAACACTATAATAGAGATAACTCAACTCAATAGGGAAATTGAAGATAAAGATAGACTTATAAACCCAAATCTTCATTATCCTATGAGGAGAGATATACAAAGTAGTGATGCAATCTTTCAGAGTGCAGACTACGTAATTGTCCTCCATCGCCCAGAGATCTTAGGATTAAATGCATACGGTATCAATAATCTGCCCGTCAAAAATATGATATATATGCATTTCTTAAAGGTCCGAGAAGGTGAGCCTAAAATCTTAAGTTTTGAAAATAACTTAAAGTACAATAGAATTGATGAATTTAACTCACAACTTTTAACAAACGAATAATATGTTTAATTTTTTCAGAGTCCCAAAACAACAAGTAGTTATGTTAAGTTCTATAACTGCAATTGCAGTTGCTGAACCCGTAAAAAAAGAAGAACCCAAAATGGTAATTGATATAACAATAACTCGTCCGGCCCCTAAGAAAAGGGAACCGCAAGTTCTTCCTATTCGTGTATTCAACACGTTCGTTAAAATAGGGTTTAAACAATATAAGATTTATATTGACCTGTTTGATGGTTTCGAATATGTAATCATAGACGGAACTAGGTATGAAGTTGTTCGCCCTGCTTTTGGTAGTGGTGGATGGCTCCGTGAACTATAGGAAATAGAATTTAATGAGGACCTAAGTTCATGGGGCTTAGGTTCCTCATTTTTTAATTTAAAAACAAAAATTATGCCTACATATCAATATGCGATAGTAGGTGGTTCAGGTAAAGGTAAAACAATGTCATTTAGGAATATGGATCCTAATCAGACAGGTTTTATTAATGCAGAAGGGAAGGCTTTGCCTTTCATAAACAAATTCAAATATTACAGTACTCCCAAAGACTGGCAAGAAACGTATCAGAAGTTAATAGAGTTCGCAAAAAATCCTGAGATTACAGTAGTAGTTTTAGATAGTTTTTCTGCTTATGTGGACAGCCTGCTTAAAACAGCAAGAGAAGTAAAACGTGGTTTCGATGTCTGGAACTTCTATAATGAAGAAATTGGTAAACTTTTATATATAATTAAAAGATACAATAAAGACATTATAGTTGCAGCCCATTATGAATGGGTAGAGACAGAAGAAGGAGCTATAGAAAAAAGAATATCTGTAAAAGGTAAGGAATGGAAAGGTTTAGTAGAGAAGGAATTTACCTTAGTACACTATGCTGATATGAAAGTGAATACAGATAAAAAAAGACAATATTTCTTTACACTTAATTCTGATGGAAAATCATCTGCTAAAACACCACCAATGTTTTTAGAGAATGATTTACAAAACGAAGCTGAAAATGATGCTTGGTTATTCCTACAGAATGTTAGAAAAGTATTGTCTGAACAAAAATAACAATTAATTAATAGGGAGTTTTATTTATGTACGATTTAACAATAAATATTGATTCAGAAAGCACTGGTTTAACATATATTTTACCAGGAATACACGAAAATGTCAGATTAGGAAAAGCCAACGGCGAATACCCTATTCGATATGGTACTAGCAAAAGCGGTACTGAATTCCTGGAATTTTCATTTTTAAATGATGAAGGTCAGTCCTTTATTCATACAGAGTTTATACCTACTATAAACACTAATGACGAAAAAGCTCAAGAAAAGCTTGAGAAAAAAACAATTAACCAAATTAAAAGAGTAAGGCACATTGCTACCAAAATAGTAAATGAAGACTTACTTAAATTTAAAGTAGAAACTTTTAAAGGTTTCTGCGAGAAGATTATCTCAATAATTGGAGATAACTATAAAGATAAGTTATTTAGGGTAAAGATTATCTATAATGATAAGAATTATACTACTTTTCCTAATTATGTACCCTTTATAGAAAATATGAAAGATACTCCAAAAGAGAAATCAAGGCTTGCTATGAGTAATGATGATAAAATCGTGAAAACTAAGCCTGATGCACCGTCTGTTAGGACAAATCCTAATGATATAGACGAAATACATGAGAATTCTTCTATGGCAGGTATTCCTAGTGGAGCAATGGCTTCCACAGATGGAGACAATGAATTGCCATTCTAATATATATTCAGGGGGTGTTTAAAAGCACCCCCTTTAATAATCCTTACTATGTTTAATATAGATAAAGGAATAGAAACAATAACTCTCAAGGACATACTTAAACGTACCACTGAATATGATATATATCAATATTATATAGGTGGTAATATTAAAGTAGGTAAAATAATGTCCTCACCATTTAGATCAGATATACATCCTTCTTTTGGTATATTCAAATCATCTAAAAGTGGTGATTTATTATGGAAAGATCAAGCTACAGGTGAAACAGGTAATGTTGTAAAATTTGTAGAAAAATTACATAATATATCATATAAAGATTCTTTACAGAAAATATGGGATGATATTATCATAGGTAATATACAATGTTCTGCAATAGGCAAGTATATAAAAGACTCTTATGAAAATGTTAGAACTACCATATCTATATCTAGAAAGAATTTTACGAAAACAGATGATGAATATTGGGAACAATATTTTATAGACAGAGAGTTATTAAAGAAACATTTAGTTTACCCTATACAAACTTTTTGGGTAAATGATATAATGTCAAATATATTTTACACTAAGGAAAAACCATTATATGCATATGAAGTATATGACAAATTTCAAATATATAATCCATATGGTGATAGGAAAGATAAATTTAGAACAAATTGTACTACTTATGATCTTTATGGATATGAGCAATTACCTTGGACTGGGAATATACTTATAATAACTAAGAGTAAAAAAGATGTAATAGTCTTAGATAGACTTGGTTATACTGCAGTAGCGCCAACAGGTGAACACGCTTCAATACCAGATAAATTAATTGATCAATTAAAGAATAGGTTTAAAAAAATATATATCTTTTATGACAATGATGAAGCTGGTATAAAAGGTGCTAAAAAACTAAGTGCTTCTATAGATTGTCCTTATATTCATATACCAGAAGAACAATATAAAAAGTTTGGTATAAAAGATATAAGTGATTACATTAAAGCATATAAGATTACAAAATCAAAAGAATTAATCAAGAGTTTAATACAAGATAGTAAAATATTAAACACTGATTAATATGGAAGAACAAGATTGGATTTTAGAAGAAATAATAGATTCTTTATGTCATAATAAAAGAATCGTACCAATCCAAATTATTATAACTGAATATGAAGAAGAGGAAGATTGCGATTAATAAGAAAGTTCGCAATGCAACCAAAATAATACAAGATGGAATTCAGTTTAAAAGTAAATTGGAAGTATACTGTTACAAAAAACTTAAAGAAAATAACATAAATTTCAGATATGAAGAAGATACTTTCGAATTAATTGGAAAATTCGAATATCCAAATACATGTCTTGAACCATTTAAAGATGGCAAGAAATGGTCTATGGGTGATAAAACAAATAAAATCAGACCTATCAAATACACCCCAGACTTTGCCAACACAAAAGATGGCTGGATAATTGAGTGTAAAGGTAATGCGAATGATATATTTCCAATAAAATGGAAGTTATTTAAGCACTATTTATTTATAAATAGATTAAACTATCGTTTATACTTACCTAAAAATCAAGGACATGTAGATGAATGTATAAAAAATATACTAAAAGAAGTTTATGGAAGAGAAACAGTATTACAGGGAGAAAAGAGTAAGCAATAGTTCATTATTTTACTTTGAAGAATCTCCTGCTCTTTTTAAGAAATTCATTGATAATGAAATAGAACAAGAAGAAAAAGTATACTTTAATAGAGGAAAACAAATTCATATGGCAATATTAGAACCAGATGAATTCTATAAAAACTATACTTATCTTTCATTTGATGTCCCAAAATCAGAACAACAAAAACAATTCTGTGCTGATTATATTAAATATAAGAAGAAATTGTCAGATAATGAAGCAGCTATAAATGCATATAAAGATAACTACTCTGTTAAGAAAACAGATGACAAAATAGCAGAAGAATCTAAGATATTAAAGGATAAACTTAGTAGTTACATAGAGTATATTGATAAAAAAGATAAGTATAAGGAAATCTTACCCTGGTTAGAGTGGGATAAAATACATAGTCTTAAAGGTCAATCTACTTTGCATAAAAAAGCTAAAGATTTATTATATGACGATCCTTTGAATGGATTTAGACAATCATACAATGAATTTGTTATATTTTGGGAAGATACATTGCATCATGTACCATGTAAATCTATGATAGATAGATTTGTAATAGATGATGAAAAGAAAATAGTTCAATTAATAGACTTAAAAACCACTAGTACTTTTAAAGGATTTAAAGAAAAGGCTAGAGATTTTAAATATTTTAGACAATTAGCATTCTATTGGTTAGCTATTGGTTGGTACTTTAAACATGAATTAAAGAAGAACTTAGGTGATTATAAATTGGAAACATATATAGTTGCTTTAAGGACAACTGAAAACCCTGAAATTAAAGTATATACAATAAGTGAAACATTATTAAATGAAGGACTTATTGAAATTAATAATATAATGCCTTTATTAGGATGGCATTATGAAACAAGCCAGTGGGATTACCCAAGAGAATATTATATAGGAGATGGTGAAGAAAAATTGTAAATATGGATATTTTAAAATTTAATAAAACATTTACAACTAAATTTCTCCTACCATTACTATTTGAGCAACAGACAGATTATACAGAAGTATTCGACAACACTTTCATAAATGCTTATTTAGGCGATGTAAGTAGTAGAGAATATGATGACAAAATATTACTATTATTTAGTGATTACCCTTCAATATCATTAACAAAGAAATTACCTGATAGTGTAGTAGAATATATGCATAATGATAATTATGTATTAGTATATGATTTCCCAAAAGAATTTGAGAAAGAATACTATACTTTTCTTGAAGGAAAATACCATAATTTTAGTGATGAAACTAAAAGAAGGATATTATCTTTTTGGAAATGTGATGAAGGAACATTATTATATAAAACTTTATCTCATGATAAAGAAGCAATTCAAGCATGGGTTAAAGATAAGAAGCTAACCTTTAAAGTTACAGATGACTTTATATGGTTTTCACCAATAATTAAATACGAGATAATGGGGGTATAATAACCCCCATTTCTTTTTTATTAACTTAACAGATTTATAACAAAAATGCAGACTAATTTTAAAATTGTAAACGGAATTGTTACAGCTATAATGAATGATATAACTATTAGTTTTAATTCATTAAAAAGCCAATTTGTTAATTCAGATGCTTTTAAACAAGAAGCATTGGAATTAGCTAAAACAGATGAAGTTTTGATAAGTAGAACAGAAGAATATAATGATATTGTGTCTTTTGTTAAAAGTATAAAAATTAAAAATTTAAGTAGTTCATTTGTTTCTATAAATGTAGGTGATTTTTATACACAAGTTAATTGTGATTCAGATATAAATAAAAAATTATCTGATTTAGAAGAAAGGTATAATACTATTTTAACAGATAAATTAACAGAGATATATAATCTTAGTTATTATGCCTGGTCAAGAGATAATAAATTAACTTATATTGAAGATAAAGTTCGTGCTATTGTATGTACAATAGATGATGAATCATTTGAAAATATTAAAAAAGCAGTATTGAGTCAAATAAATATATTATCTATTATAATGGATAAGTCTATTAAAACTGAAGAATAACAAATATTGAAACAAAAATGCAAACTTTCACAGAAAAAACAAATAGTATGGAACAGAACATTAGTATAGTAACAATTCCTCTTTCAGAATATAGTTCTTTAAAGGACAAGGTTGAATCTCTTTCTAGAGAAGTTGGTTCTAAAACAGAATTAATACAAAACCTTAAAGATAATCAGTCGATTATTAGAGAAACAATTGTAGAAGGCAACTATGGTAGAAAAGTTACCAAAGAAGTAGTTGGTATAGATACAATTAAAGAAGAACTCCGCAAGGAACTTGAAAATACACTTGAAAAGGAAAATAAAAACTTACTCTCTGAAGTAAAGGAATTAAAAAGAAATAATACATATTTAGGTTCTTTACTTGAAGATAAAGATGCAGCTTGTGAGCTTAAGATTGATAAATTAAATAGAGAAAACAAGCGTACTCTTCATATAATGAGAGAAGACTATACTGAAAATCTTGAGAAGAAAAACGAGAAAATCGAGAAACTTCAACAAGAAATTCAGAAAATTAAAGATAGCAAAACTGATAAAGAAGTTGAAGAAGCTCGTAATAAAGAGATTCTTGACCTTAAAACAAGGATATCACTTCTTGAAGAAGAACTTGCTAGGTATGAGGCTATGAATTTCTTCAAGCGTTTAGTTACTAGGAAAGTAGCTAGTGCTGCAGAGAAAGAAGTAGCTAAAGAGAAAGCACGTCTTAAAAAAGTAACTAGCCAAGTTGGTGTTACTTATGTAAAAGAAGATGGTAGGATTGAAAGAAGTAGAAAAATTGCGACCGATTGGTGGCAAGCTGTAAGTCCTTGGTAAATTTCGCCATTTAAGGGCATTTCTAGCCCATTTAAGACACTTTCTATATTATTGAGACCAAATACCTTACCTTACAATTTGGATGTCAGAAAACGCCTAGAAATAGGCTTATTTTGAATTTAGTTTAGTTTAGTTTAAAGGGGGTGGCGAGTATGTCACCCCCACGTCTTTGGGATTATTATGTAAAACTAAATTTCAAAACCAATGTTTATAAACGAAGAAACGAGAATAAGAGTACTCGATACAGATTTCACAGAAACTTTCAAATCATTACCTAATTCAGTTTATGATTTGGTAACGGAAAGAACGTTTTTTGGAACAAATATATACCTAAAACCAAATAACACCTATAAGAAAGGTGTTATCATTAAAAGTGGTATATTTAATACAGTATGGGACTATATTGGAAGGTTCTACTCATTAGAGAAGAGTCAAGCAAGAAAAGTCCTTAAGATGAGAGATAAACTTGGTATTATGTTTAATGGATTACCTGGGACAGGAAAAACTTTCTTGGCAGGCCAGATAGCACAATACTTTGCTGATAATGAAAATGCTATAGGCATACTTATAAATCAAGGTGGTATTGATTTTGCATCTTTGGTTGATTCTATAAGAAGACATGACCAAGAACGTAAGATTATAATCATAATTGATGAATTTGAAAAGAACTATGATGGAAAGAATAGTCAACTACTATCATTCCTTGATGGTTCTGATAGTAAAGAAAATGTAATCGTTATTGCTACTACCAACGTGTATACTCATTTACCAAATTATCTAATTGATAGACCTGGTAGATTTGAGCAGATATTTACTTTTGATGTAACTGAAGAAGAAGTTATAAAAAGTATGATTAAGGCCTTATTACCAAGAAAGTATTATAGGGCAATAAACGTAGGAAAAGTAATACGACACATAAAGAAAAATAACATTAAATCTATAGATAAGATTAGGATGTTATTGAAGGATGAACTAGAAATATATTTCGAAAAGTTCAATAAAAAGTATGCAGTTGCATATAAAGAGGTAGCATAAGAAAGGGGGGCTTAAACCCCCCTACCTTTTTATTTTTGGAACCACTTAGCTTGTTCACCTATATTTTTTAATCTATAAAATTGACGTCTAACTGGTGTCATATCCATAATCTTCTTACTTATTTTTAATCTACCTTTCCAAGGACCTCTTTCATATACTTCAAATAGGTCAAATAATTGACTTATAAGTTCTATTATATTCTCTGCCACAGACATAGATGCCATAGGAGACCTTAATATAGACATTGCTTCATCAAGCTTTGGTGAGAAGAATAATAATTCTGCTTTAAACCTTAATGCTTGATATGAAATAAAAGACCAGAACCATTCATCTTCATCATCATCCTCTAATTGCTTACCAGCAATCCTTATCATTATAAGTGCTGCTATTAAGAACGCTACTTCACTTAAAGTCCTACGAATATTTGCTTTTTCATGATCTGTTAATGATTCCCATTCTGCAGACATCATAGCAAATTTAAAGTGATGTAAATTATTTAATAATCTTGGCCAGAAATCTAAAGCAGAATTCTCTTCTGTCTTTCCAAAGATTTTACCACCAATAGCACCTACAAACTTACCAGTAGTTACATAATTACCTTCTACAAACTGTCCTAATCTTTCTATATACTCTTTTTTACCCCATCTACGTCTAAAACCAGGTACAACGAATTTCCTAAACATATAGACCATACGACCTATAGCCATTCTTTGTATAGCTACTCTACCTAATTCTGAGTATTCACCATGTAATCTTGAAAGTATACCCCTTGTTTTATATTTAAAGTTAAATAAATCTGATTCATTCCATTTTGATAAGTTGGTATTAACTCTTTTATCTAAGACAAGTTTACCATCTTCTACTTTATACATATCTAACATAGAACCTATTCTAGTCCCAGTGTCATCATATGCATCTACAGTGTCAAGTAAACCTAATAAAAACCTTGTTTGCATATAATGTTCACCCATTCTTGATGTGAAATATAAAGTATCTAGTCTCATTAACTGTCCTACTTTACTTTCTCTATCAAAATCAGTTGAACCATAATCATCTAATACACCAAATTGTTGAAGAAGTAGGGATACAACATTATTAGGATTGCGTGCACCTATATCACCAACAATACCATTTAGATTTTTGGCATATAATTTATCTGCCTTCATAAAATTCTTTGGTGACATGTATTCACCTGCGAATGTTTCTATCCTTTGCAAAGTTTCACCAAGTATAACGTTAGCTGTACCTTGTACAAAGTTCATACCAAGAAGATTTAAGGATGTATATTTATTTATAACATTCCATACTTTCGCCCAATCAAAAGCACCTTCAGCAGCATTACTATCTTCTTGTTGTTTATAAACTACTTGAATAAACCAGTCATTGATTTGTTGAGCTAATTGAGTATTCGCAATTAACTTATCATTTTTAGGCTTATCTTCACCTTTATTAATCTTTGTATTATTAAATAGTCTATTCCATATAGGTATTTGACCAGATTTACGAGTATTAATAAAGTGTCTGGTTAATTCCATTTCTGGTAATATTTGATTCTTATGATTATAATCATTTGCCATAGTTATATATTTATAATATATACCTAATAAATCAAAAGATTGTCTACTTGGATCAAATATTCTTTTCTTTACTACATTACCATCTTTATCTAATTTTGGTTTACCTGTTTGAGGATCTATTACATCTTCTTCTGTACTTACCATACCAGTGTAATGGATAGGTAAAAAGTATTTAACCTCGCCATTATCAGCTACTACAAAATGTTGTTTATGAGTATCGTCTACTTTAAATGTAAATTCGTCCCTTAGAGAATTTTTAAATATAGATAATAATGACTGTCCTTCTCTAAATCTTTCATCACTATTTTTAACAACACCTGGTAATCTAGTATTTAACCTAAAGGTAAAAGGTAATCCTTTTACTATGTCAGAACGCAAAGCATAATTTGTTATTAAATTATAGACTTTAGTTCTTGGATCATCTTGATTTTCTAATATTTTTTTAAGATCTTTCCACTCTTTATTCTGCCATTTTTCTATTGGTTCTCTATAATTCCAAGTATTAGTAGCAATCCAGTTAATTATTTCATCACCAGCAATCTCATTTAATTTACCATCAGACACCATTTCAGAATACTTATACCTAATTTTAAGGTCAGGTCCGCTATTATCTTGAAGACGCTCTAATTCTTTAGCATTAATTATTTCTTTTCTAGATAATTCTAAGAAAAATTCGTCTAATGCATTTCCAAAAGCCTGCCTATCTAATGGTGCATTACCATTTATCCAATCTTTAAAAGCGGCCTCAGCATCTTCTGGTGTTTTAGATGTTTCAATAGCAATTTTTCTCTGTTTTAATATTTCTTTAAATAATAAAGATTTAAATTTAGTTAAAATATGACCAGTAGGATTACCTTGATCATCTAATTCTAACATAAATTTATAAGAATCATAAAGAGATTTATATCTTAATCCGTATTTCTTATTAAACATTTCAAATTCTCTAGCAACAGATAAAAATTCATCTCTAATTGCTAAATTTGATATCCTAGCTTCTTCGTCTTTAATAACAAATGCTTTAACTAAAGCCGAGACTACAGCATCAGAAGAATCTAATACGTTATCTATCCATCTCTTTAATACATGTATATCAGAGCTAGCTCTATCTAATTCTCTGCTTATAGTATTTCTAGTTCTTTCTCTTAAATTACTTTCATTCTCATTTACTGCTTTATCTATAAACTCTTCTTCTGACATATTATGATTTTTGCCTAAAGCTTTTTCATAACGATATTTTTTACGCATTCTATCCCTAAATTCAACATAAAACATATTATAATGTGGCGCAAGAAAATCTATAATTTGTGATTTTCCCTCTGTTACATATAACCCTTTTATGTTTTCTTTATTTTCTATAACAGTATCTAACAATGAACGATATTTTGGACCTATTTTCTTATCAAAATCATATTCAGCGTTTAATAATTCCCTTAAACTATTAACTTTATCATACGCTGATACAAAGTAATACCATCCAGTTAAAATATTTAATGGTATAATTTTACCTTCTTTCTTATATTCAGATCTTTCTTTAAATATTCTCTTTGTTTCTTTTTCTACATGTTTTAAGAGTAGTATTATTTTTTGTTCAACATTTTCTTCTTCTGTAATATTTTTAATTAATTCATCCAAGTTTTCTATTTCAGCTCTTTTACCACGTTTATAAAGATTTTTTCTACGAACTAATAAATCTCTTAACATTTCTTGAAATACAAATGCCCGTTTATCTACAAAATCCATTTCATTAGAAAATCTAGCTAAGTCAGTTTCAATTCTAGTTTCCATTTCACTTAACAACTCTTCACTAAACTTATCTTCTATAGAATACTCAATACCTTGATTTTTTCTTAAATATCTATATACATATTTAGTATCTGATGTATACATTACAGTATCAACTCCAGTAGGAGAAATAGCTGTACTTAGTCTGACATTAATTATTTGTTCTTTATCTGTTATATCATCTTTTTCAACGTCTGCTTGAAGCATCACAACATTAATAGATTTAACTTTCTTACCAACTATTTTCTCAACCATATCTTTGTAAACACTAAGCTGTAAAGTAGCATACTCTCTATCAGTCTTTTTATTTACTCTAAAAAGGTTTGGGCTAGTCCATTTATTAAAACCACTTTTAAATTGTTTTGTTCCAAAATAATAAATATGAATATCACCATTAGCATCTAGTATAATCATATCTACTTTACTAGCTAATCCTTTCTCAATATCTACTACTAATACTTCTGTTAATATAGTTGCACCTTTGGTCTTAAATCTATTTAATATCCTCTGTATTTGTTTTCTAGCATCATCTGTTATAGGTATTTCTAATTCCCTAGCTACTTGCTCTGATAAATCCCTAGTATTCATCTCTATTGTATAGTGAATAGTAGATCTAATAGCAGCAGATTTTTTTAAAAAATCATTATCTTTATCCTTGAAACCCCATCCCATAGAACCTATTGTCCCAGTTAAACCAGTAAGTTCTTTAACTCTATTACCTTTCTCATCTAATAGAAAATATTGGTGACTTGACTCAACAACTTCAACCCTTTTTTCTATATTCAAAAAGGTTTTGTATATATCCATATGAGTAGGGTTCTCTTTCTCTAAGAAAAACTCTTCCTCTATTTTCCTAGCAAACTTACCATCATATACAATTGGTGACATTACTTTCTCAATATAATCTACAGTTTGATTAAATATTTTATTATATACTGTATCTACATCAAGATCAATACCAAATATCTTACCTATAAGTCTTTTAATTCTTTGCCATATATTTAATGGCATTTTCTTTAATTCATCCATTATAACAGGATTAGTTAAAGATTCTGATAAGAATTCCTCTACTGATTTATAAGCTTGTTTATTACCATATTTAGTATGCATTTTAGCTACTTTATATAGTCTATTAATTGTCTTATAAAAATCAGAGTTAGTATCTTTTAATTCATTAACACTGAAGGCATGTATAAATTCATGTAAAATAGAGGTAACTAATTGATTAGAATTAATGAACTGACCTTTTTGGAAAGCTAATTCATTGATCCAGATAGTACCAGTAGTACCATCAAATATAGCGAAATTACCAAATAAATCTGTATTCTGTATAGAATCAGATACTTTGACTTTAACTCTAGGAATTAACCTTAAATGATTTTTAAGTAAATTAATTAATGGTGTAAGATTAGGATCATAATTTTCTAATTGAGTTAACATATCTAATATTTGTGAATTAGATACATCTCCTTTCTTAATAGTAGAAAGTAAGGTGTTTACCTCATTTATTTCTGCTGTTATTGATTCATCAATCATCCTAGTTACTTCAGCAACTTCTTGAAGATCATTATCAATAGCTTTGGTATTAATACCTTTTTGATAATAATATAATTCTCTATCCCAAGGAGTATACTCAACCCTAATTATAGCTTCACTAGTAGTAACAGTAGCATATCTTATTTTAATAGGATACATTTTTAATTGTTCCCTCATTTCACTTGCTACTTCTATTGCTTTTTTAAGTTTAAACTTCTTATACTTTTTGTTATTTCCTTCCCATTTAACTAAATCATATCTACGTTCTATATCCCAAACATATGGGTTATTTGACATATCT